>Ga0302326_10005502_pt1 | contig 28855 bp, 20 predicted proteins | sample Palsa_T0_3_FD_202264 | JGI IMG/M metagenome (GOLD analysis project Ga0302326, IMG submission 202264) | Peat permafrost microbial communities from Stordalen Mire near Abisko, Sweden - Palsa_T0_3 | ecosystem: Environmental > Terrestrial > Soil > Palsa > Peat permafrost | place: Sweden: Abisko... | reverse complement strand
GCAGCTCATCCAGGCTCGATCTGCCGTAGCGCTCGATCCACAGCGTCACCACCCCACCGCAGCACTGTCCGAGATCGGCACCGAGTACGAAGCGACAGATGCGGGCAGGGACTTCGTCGGTCTCAAGGAGCTCGCGCGCCGCGGCGATGGCATCCCACTCCAGACGGCCTCCGCCGATCGTGCCCATGACGCCTGCCGGCCACACCAGCATGCTCGTACCACACTCGCGCGGTGCGGAGCCGCGTACTTCGGCGAGCACGATGCGCACGACGAGCGGCTCGCGCTCGAGCGTCTGCAGCAGTCCTGACAGCCAGCTGCAGGGCACGGCGCTCACGCACTCACCTCCGCGGCCGCGCTGGTAGGGGCGCAGCCGCCGGCACCACGCACGCCCGCGAACGCGCGCAGCACCGATTCGGGTGTGGCCGGCGCGATGAGCTCAGGGCATGCGCCGGGGCCCCCACAGCTCGCGATGGCATCGCGAATGGCCAGAAAAACCGAGACGGCCAGCATCAGCGGCGGCTCGCCCACGGCCTTGGAGCGGTAGATCGTGTCCTCGGAATTGGCACCGCCCTCGAAAAGACGGATGTTCGCGTGCGCCGGCCAGTCGTGTGCGGTGGGAATCTTGTAAGTCGAGGGTGCATGCGTGCGCAGTTCGCCCTCGGGGTTCCACCACAGCTCCTCGCTCGTGAGCCAGCCCGTGCCCTGCACGAAACCGCCTTCGACCTGGCCCAGATCGATCGCGGCATTCAGCGTGCGCCCCACATCGTGCAGGATATCCACGCGCAAGAGCTGCGTCTCACCGGTCAGGGTGTCCACGGCGACCTCGCTCACCGCAGCTCCGTACGCATAGTAGAAGAACGGGCGCCCCTTCATCCGCACCTTGTCCCACTCGATCTTGGGGGTGCGGTAGAAACCGGTCGCAGACAGCGAGATGCGCGCGCGGTAGGCCTGCATCGCAAGCTCCGCGAAACTCAGGCGTTGTCCCCCGAAGCTGACAAAGCCGTCCTGAAAGTGCACCGCGTCCGCCTCGACGCCGTAGGTGCTGCAGGCAAACTCCACCAGCCGCGCGCGAATGGTCTGCGCGGCCGCCTGCGCGGCCTTCCCATTGAGATCGGAGCTGGCGGAGGCCGCCGTAGCGGAGGTGTTCGGCACCTTGGAGGTGTCGGTCCCGGAGACGCGGATCGCCGCGAGCGGCAACCCCAGCTCGCTCGCCACCACCTGCGCGACCTTGACGAACAGTCCCTGGCCCATCTCGGTGCCGCCATGGTTCAGCAGCACGGTACCGTCGGTGTAGACCTGGATGAGAGCGCCCGCCTGGTTAAAGAGAGTCGCCGTGAAGGAGATGCCGAACTTGACGGGCGTCAGTGCGATGCCGCGCTTGATGAAGGGATTCGCCGCGTTCCACTGCGCGATGCTGGTGCGGCGCTGCAGATAGTCACTGCTCTCGGTGAGCCGGTCGACGATCGCGGGGATATGGTTCTGCTCCACCCGCTGGCCGTAGTGGGTGAGGTTGCGCGTGTCGATGCCGTAGAAATTGCGGCGCCGGACCTCGAGCGGGTCCAGCTTAAGCGCTCGTGCGATCGAATCCATGATCTGCTCGATCACGAGCAGGGCTTGCGGGCCGCCGAAGCCGCGAAAAGCGGTGTTCGAGACCGTGTGGGTCTTGCAGCGATGGGAGACGATCTCCACGTGCTCGAGGAAATAGGCGTTGTCCAGATGCAGGACCGCGCGGTCGTTGACAGGCCCCGACAGATCGGCCGAATAGCCGCAGCGCGAGGCGAGCATCACGGTCAGCGCCTGCACGCGCCCGTCGGCGTCGAACCCGACGGTGTAGTCGGCGAGGAAGTCGTGCCGCTTGCCGGTCATCAGCATGTCGGTATCGCGATCGAGTCGGAACTTTACGGGTCGTCGACTCTTGTGAGCGAGCACCGCCGCCGCGGCGGCAATGAGCGCAGGTTGCGTCTCCTTGCCTCCGAAGCCCCCGCCCATGCGTCGGCATTGGACGGTCACCTGATTGACGGGCCTTGCGAGGGCGTGTGCCACGATCTGCTGAACCTCGGACGGGTGCTGCGTGGAGCTCACGACCAGCATGCCCCGGTCTTCCTGAGGGATGGCGATGGCGATCTGGCCCTCGAGGTAGAAGTGATCCTGGCCACCCATCCGCACGGTGCCTTGCAGCCGGTGCGGCGCCCGCCTCATGACCTCGTGCGGGGTTCCGCGCACGAGGTGCTGCGCAGGCAGCACGGCCGTGCCGGCCGCGAGCGCTGCGCGGATGTCCAGGATCGCCGGGAGCGGCTCGTACTCGATGCGCGCACGCCGGGCAGCCTTGCGCGCGATCGCGTAGGAGGCGGCGGCCACCGCAAATACGGGCTGACCGGCGTACTGCACCAGGTCGATCGCGAAGATCGGATCATCGTGCACCGCGCTCCCGTAGTTGTTCTCGCCGGGCACATCGGCTGCGGTGGCAACGGTGGCGACGCCGGCCAGCGCCTCGAGCGCAGTCAGATCCAGAGTCCGGATGCGCCCGTGGGGGATGCCCGAGAGTCCGAAGGCCCCGTGCAGCGCGCCTGCGGGCAGCGCGATGTCATCGGCATACGTCGCCTGACCGCTGACGTGCAGGTGTGCGCTGTCGTGGGGAGGACCTGTGGACATGAGGCTCAGGCGGCGGGCACGGCCGCGAGCGCATGCACGGTGCGTGTCGCGAGGGCCGGGTGCGAATGTTCGAAGTAGAAGCGTCGCAGCAGATTGCGCGCGCTCTCAAGCCGGAAGGCGCTGCTGCCGCGCAGATCCGACAGCGGGGTGAAATCCTCCGCAAGGCACGCACTCGCCTGCACGATGCTCGCCTCGCTCCAGGGGGCACCGATCAGTGCGCGCTCGGTGCGCGCCGCACGCGCCACGACCGCCGCCATCCCGCCGAAGGCGATGCGTGCGCTTACGATCTGGCCCTCGGCGACCCGCACGGCAAAGGCTGCACAGATCGCGGAGATGTCCTGATCGAAGCGCTTTGAGACCTTGTAGGCGCCGATCCACTCATCCTCGCGAGGCGGGGGCACGAGCACGGACAGAATGAATTCACCGGCCTCCAGATCCTTGCGCTGATAGCCGAGATAGAAACGCTCGAGTGGCACGCGGCGAACTTTCGCGCCCCGGCGCAGCTGAAGCTCGGCGCCAAGTGCCATCAGCACGGGGGTGGCATCACCGATCGGGGAGCCGTTCGCAAGATTCCCGCACAGGGTGCCCGAGTTGCGAATCGGCGGCGAGCCGAACCGTTGCGCGATCTCAGCGACAGGCGGGAACGCCTCGATGAGCGCCCCCCAGGCATCGGTCAGCGAAACAGCCGCGCCGATCTCAAGGCCAGCGGCGCTGGTACGGAGCGCCTGAAGCTCCTCGACGCCCCCGATGTAGAGGATCGTCGGCAGCTCGCGCAGCTCTTTGGTGACCCAGAGACCCACATCCGTCCCACCTGCCAGCAGCAACGCACCGGGCTCCTGCGCAAAGGCGCTCGCGAGCTCATCGATCGTGCGGGGAGCAAAGAAACCCGGCATCCGCAGCGACTGTCCATGCTTGAGCGATCGCAACGCCGCACGGCGCTCCTCAGCCTCGCCCGCCGAGCGGCTCCAGTGACTCGGGGTAGGGTAGCCGTGCATCCGACATCCCGCGGCAATGATGGGGCGGTATCCGGTGCAGCGACACAGATTGCCGGAGAGCGCCTCCAGCACCTGCTCGCGCGTCGCCTGCGGCCTTTGCAGGTACAGGGCGAAGAGCGACATCACGAAGCCGGGAGTGCAGAAGCCACATTGCGATGCGTGCTCATCGACGAGCGCCTGCTGGACGGGATGCCGGTTACCCTCCGGGGACGGCAGACTCTCGACGGTGATGAGCTCGTGGCCGGCGATCGTCGGCAGAAACCGGATGCAGGAGTTGATCGCACGGTAGTCGATGCGCTTGCCGTCCGTGGACAGCTTCCCCAGGACGACGGTGCAGGCGCCACAGTCCCCCTCGGCGCAGCCCTCCTTCGTGCCGGTGCGGTGGGCGACCTCGCGCAGGTACTCGAGCACCGTCATGGTGCACGGTTGCTCGCCGATGCTCACCAATTGACCATCGAGCAGGAAGTGAGGCCCCTCTGATCTCCCGTGCGAGCTGGCCGGCATCTGACGACTAGCCTCCCCGATAGACCGAGTAACTCCAGGGCGTGATCAGGAGCGGCACGTGATAGTTCTGCTGGGGATCGGCGATGCCGATCCTGACCACGGCTTGCTCGATGAACGCCGGTTCCGCCAGCGCAACACCGCGGCCGCGAAAGTACTCAGCCACGTGGAACGTGAGCACGTAACGACCGGCGTGCAGGGCGGCTCCGGTCAGTAACGGGGCCGGCAGGCGACCGTTGTCCGAGGTGACCGCCGTGGCAAGGGGCACCGGCATGCCCGGGCCGCGATCCTCGTGCACATCGATGCGCACGCCGGAGGCCGGCACGCCCGTTGCAAGATCGAGAACGTGCGTCGTCAGTTGCCCCATCGCTCCCGATGCTAACGAGGATACGGAATTCATTGCAAACTTCGTTCCAGTGAGTTAACCAAACCCGATGAATTCCATGGAAGCCTACGTCAGGGCTCTGCCGAAGGCAGAGCTGCACCTGCACATCGAAGGAACGCTCGAACCGGAGCTGGCCTTCCGTCTCGCGCGCAAGCATGGCGTGGCGCTGCCATATGCCAGCGTCGAGGAGCTGCGTGCCGCGTACGATTTCACCGACCTGCAGTCCTTCCTCGACGTCTACTATGCCGTCGCGCAGGTGCTGCGGGACGCGGATGACTTCTATGAGCTGGCCCTGAGCTACCTGCAGCGGGTTCACGCTCAGGGCGTGGTTCATACGGAGATCTTCTTCGACCCGCAGACTCACACCGCGCGCGGGGTTGCCTTCGGCACCATCGTCGAGGGGCTGCGCCGGGCGCTCACCGAGGCAGAGGACCGCTTCGGAATGACGCACCGGCTCATTGCCTGCTTCATGCGTCACCTGAGCGAGGCGGAAGCGATGCGCACGCTCGATGAGGTACTTAAGCATCGTGAGGCCATCTGCGCGGTCGGGCTCGATTCTTCCGAAGTCGGCCATCCGCCGTCCAAGTTTGCCGCGGTATTCGCCCGTGCGCGCGAGCAGGGCCTCCTCACCGTGGCGCACGCCGGGGAGGAGGGCCCGCCGTGCTATATATATGAGGCGCTCGACATTCTCGCGGTGCAGCGCATCGATCACGGCGTGCGCTGTGAAGAGGATCCCGCGCTCGTGCAGCGGCTGGTCCGCGAGCAAATCGCACTCACGGTATGTCCGCTCTCGAACGTGAAGCTCAGGGTGTTCGAGGGCATCGAGCAGCACAACCTGAAGCGGCTGCTCGAGGCAGGCCTGCGCGTGACCGTGAATTCGGACGACCCGGCCTATTTCGGCGGGTACCTGCTCGAGAACTACCTCGCCGTGCAGCGCGGGCTGGGACTTACGGGCGCGCAGGTCGCGACCCTGGCACGCAACTCGATCGAGGCGTCATTTCTCAATGACGCCGCCAAGCGCCGCTGGACGAGCGCCATTGATGCCTGCGAGCGCGAGGCGCCGGCGCACTGAGGCTTCAGCCGCTCGGCTCCTGCCCGTGCACACGCCGGCCGCCGACCCACACGGTCCGGATGTTCGCTCGCACAGCGTGGTAGACGATCTTCTGGAGAATCTCGTCGGGGGTATCGGGGCCGTCGATCCGCAGATTGCTGTCCGGCGCGAGCGCATCGATGAGCAGACCGTCGAACTCAAAGCCCTCGCGGAACACCCCCACCGGGAGATCGAGCGCCAGAGCGCCTCCGGCGGTTGCCAGCCAGAAGGCCGTCGGCAGGTCCACGCGCGAGTGCGGTCGGCGTCGTTCGGCGCGGCTCTGCTGCGCATCGACGCCCGACTCGAGCGTGCGCGATGCGATCACGGCATGACGCACGTTCTCCAGGATCGAGGGACTGGCGCCGCCGGCGATGTCGGTGCCCAGCCCCACGTGCACGCCCTGCGCCAGCGCCCGTCGCAAGGGAAACACCGCATCGGAAAAATACACATTCGAGAGCGGGCAGTGCGCCACCACCGCACCGCGCGCGGCGATCCTCGCAAGATCCGCATCGCTCAGGAAGTTGCCGTGCGCCAGGATCGAGCGCCTGGAGAGCAGCCCGAACCCCTCGAGGGCCTGCGTATCGGTGCAGCCGCAGCGGCGCAACACGAACTCGTGCTCCCAGTCACTCTCGGAGCAGTGCGTCTGGACGTGACAGCCGCTCTGGGCGGCGAGCTCCCCCAGCCGACGCAGCAGCTCATCCGAGCACGCCGGAATAAAGCGCGGCGTGATGACGGCCTGAATCAACCGCGCCTGGTTGCCGGGCATCGCGCGTACGTAGTCGATGAAGGCGCGCGTCTCTGCCACGGCCTGCTGTGGGCAGGAATCGCGGTAGTAGGGGGGGCACAGCTGGGCATCGTCCATGGCGACGCGCCCGATCAGCGCCCGCTGTGACTTCGCGAGACAGACCTCGGCCAGAGTCTGGGTCGCCAGCAGGTGCAGTGAGGCAAAGTACACCGCGGTGGTCGTGCCATTGGCGAGCAGTGCGGTGACGAGGTCGGCATAGACGGACCCCGCGTAGCCGGTATCCGCGTAGCGCGCCTCCAGCGGAAAGGTGTGTGCCTGCAGCCACTCCTCGAGCGGCAGTTCCAGGGCTTTGCCCAGCTGCGGCCACTGCGGTGCGTGGATGTGCAGGTCCACCAGCCCCGGCAGCAGGTATTGACCGGCGCGCAGCCGCACCAGGGCACCCTCCGCGCTAAAGCGCTGCACAAGGCGCTCGCGCGCGGTGGAGGGCTGCGCGTCGACCGAGGCGATCCGCCCGTCGCCGCCGACCACGATCAGCGCATCGCGCAGCAGCTCCAGATCCCCGCGCCGCGGCGCGTGCAGTGCGTTGCCGAGAAACGCCCGCTCGTTGACCACCTGACCCGACATCCGCAAAACTCCCGCGTGAATCTGCATGCTAGCGCGATACGCATCTGCTGCGAACGAGGGCTCGTTGGCGGAAATTTGATCGGGGATGCGCTTATGGCTTACTTTGAGGCCTGCCGAGAAAGCACCCGCACTGAAATGGCGCGCCGCATGGCAACCGTGCCGGTCACGAGAGCCGTAATGAGTACGCAACGGACCGAGTCGGATCTGGCGCGACGCCTTCTCGGGCTCATCGATCTGACGAGCCTGAATCCGAGCGATACCGAGGCGTCGGTCACCGCGCTCGCAGCGCTTGCGTCCACGCCGGCTGGGCGGGTCGCGGCGGTGTGCATCTGGCCGCGATTCATCGACCTCGCGCGCCGCTGCCTGGAGGGCACCGGCGTGCCGATCGCCGCGGTGGCCAATTTTCCCGCGGGAGCCAATGACGTCACGGCCGCGGCGGCCGAGACGGCGGCCGCAATCGCAGCCGGGGCCGATGAGGTGGACGTGGTGTTCCCCTATCGCGCGATGCTTGCCGGGGACGATGCGACCGGGCTCGCGCTGGTGCGTGCCTGTCGCGCCGCCTGCGGAGAGTCCGGACGGCTCAAGGTCATTCTCGAGACCGGGCAGCTCGGCTCGCAGGAGCGCATCCGCCACGCATCGGAACTCGCGGTCGAGGGTGGCGCTCACTTCCTGAAGACCTCCACCGGAAAGACGCAGCCGGCGGCAACGCTCCCTGCGGCGGCGGTCATGCTGGAGGTCATCGCCGCCGCGAAGCGGCGCGGAATCACGGTGGGATTGAAGGCTTCCGGGGGCTTGGGCAGGATGGCTGACGCAGCCGCCTACCTGGATCTGTACGAGGAGCGCTTCGGGCCGGGCAGCGCGACGCCTGCGAGCTTTCGCATCGGCGCATCATCGCTGATCACGCCGGTGCTCGCGGCGTTGGGCTGATAAGCCATGTCCTCCTCAGGCGATACCCTCGATTATCCGCGCGATCTCATCGGTTACGGCCGCCGCCCCCCGCATCCCCGCTGGCCGCAAGGCGCGAGGATCGCGGTGCAGTTCGTGCTGAACTACGAGGAGGGAGCGGAAAGCTGCGTGCTCGACGGGGACCCTGCATCGGAGGTGTTCCTGTCGGAGATCGTCAATGCTCAGGCCTTTCCCATGCGGCACCTGAGCATGGAGTCTGTCTACGAGTACGGATCGCGAGCGGGTGTCTGGCGCATCCTGCGACTCTTCGAGCGCTATCGACTGCCACTGACGGTGTTCGCCGTCGCCGCGGCGATACGCCGCAACGCCGAAGTCGCGGCCGCCTTCAATGAGCTCGGCCATGAGATCGCCTGCCATGGGCTGCGCTGGATCAGCTACCAGCTGATCGACGAGGCGACCGAGCGGGCACATATGGCGGAAGCGCTCGCGATCCTGCGCGAGACGTTCGGCAAGCTGCCGCAGGGCTGGTACACCGGCCGCGACAGTCCGAATACGCGCCGCCTGCTGGTGGAGCACGGCGGATTGCTTTACGACGCCGACTCCTACGCCGACGATCTGCCGTACTGGACTGAAGTCGCGGTGCACGCGGGGAGTGAGGCGCGCCGCGTGCCACATCTGGTGGTGCCGTACACGCTCGACACCAACGACATGCGATTCGCGACGGCGCAGGGCTTCAATACGGGGACCCAGTTCTTCGACTATCTGAAGGCCGCGTTTGATTCGCTCTATCGCGAGGGTGATCCGCAGGCTCTCAACGCCCCGAAGATGCTCTCGGTCGGGTTGCACTGCCGCATTATCGGCAGACCCGGCCGCATCACTGCGCTCGAGCGCTTTCTCGACTACATCCTCGAGCAGCCGCAGGTGTGGATCTGCCGGCGCGTGGAGATCGCGCAACACTGGCTCACGAATCACCCGTACCGGCCGCAGCCGGCGGCGCGTTGAACGGCCGCATCGCGTGCGTGGTGCGGGTGCTCGGAAATCGTGCGGCAGTGGACGCAACTGCACCATAATGTGGCATGCAGCGACCGACGCCGCCGCGCGACGCCGCGTCCGACCAACCGACTCAGCTGCCCGGGGATTGATTTGATTTCGCCGTCGTACGTGTGTTTCCCGATGGCCGCCTCCCCGATGGCGATCAACGCGATCTCGCTGGCACAGAAGGTGCATTTCGGCTGATGAATGACGGGACGCAAATCGTCACCGCACCGCACAAAGAAACGACAGGGGGTTACGATGAGTCGATGCCTGACTGCGATCGTGACGGTGGCGCTGCTGCGATTGACTCCGGCACTCGCCGCTGGTGATGCCGCACAGGCATCTACCGATTCGGCGACCGCCGACACCAGCCCCGCGTCAACGACTTCTGCGACCGCCCCGGTCGCCGCCTCGAGCGCTGACCTTGATGAGATCGTCGTGAACGGCATCCGGCGCGGAGATCTCATCCTCCCCACGACCGTGACGTCGAATTCAGTCTACGGCCTGGATCTGGGAGTGATGGACGTGCCGCGCAACACTACGGTGATCTCGCAGGCGCAGCTCTCCGCCCTCAACATCCAGAATCCGGGGGGGTTTTCCTATCTGACATCGAGCAGTTATTCGGACTCGTCCTTCGGTCAGCCGAATGTGCCGCGCATCCGCGGCCAGTATGCCGACATGTTCTTCAATGGGATGCGCGATAGCTTCACGCTCAACGGCTACGGTGCCCCGATCAGTTTCAACAGCGTGGATTCGATCGATATCGTCAAGGGCCCGGCGAGCGTCCAGGCCGGGCCGGGGGCCGGCGTCGGAGGGGCCATCGACATCACCACCAAGATGCCCTCGTTCACGAAGTCCTCAATCTCTTTCAACCTGGAAGGCGACACTCAACAAAAGCGGATTGCATCCGTCGACTTCGGCGGCCCGGTGACATCGAACACGGCCGCGCGCGTGAGCATCACGAGCAACGATAGCGGCAGCTACTACTACGACATGTTCTTCCATCAGCAGGCGATCTTCGCCGCGGTTCTCACCCAGTTCACGCCGCGGTACAGCGTTCTGTACACGGTCGACTTCGTCGATACGAAGTACCGCGAAAACGATGGCATCAATCGGGTCAACCAGAACCTCATCGACAATGACCTGTACCTCACGGGTGCCCCGCCTTTGGATACGATCGCGGGATATCTGACCCCGGTCCCCTTAAGTGGTGCGACCACCGTGCTCAACCGCCGGATCATCATTGACGAGCCGCCAGGCACCGGAGCGCACGCTCAGCACATCAAGGCGCAAATCGTCCAGACTTTCCTTGCCTCGGATAACTGGACCATCGTCAACAACACGTTCTACGATTACCTCGACCGCTATAACCAGATCATGGCTTACTACGCCGATACGGCGAAGGACAGCTACACCATCGAGAACAAGACCGACATCACGACCAAGTTCTCACTCGGCCCGGTGAATGACTATGTCGACGGCGGCTTCACTTACCGCTTCGCGCACGTGTGGGACGTGCAGAACTACATCAACGAGCCAGTCAGTGTGTACGATCTGTCCGGCAATCCGAACAACTGGATCTTTCCGGCATCGCTCCAGGTACCCTCCGGCGCGTTCCCCTACAACGCGGCCTTCGGTCACTTCCAGTGGGGATCCCCGGGACGCAATCCGTACTTCCTGAACGACAGCGTCGACCAGAATCTGCAGGACGCCGCGATTTTCCTCGAAAACCGCATGGTACTTTCGCCGCAGTGGAGTGTGCTGACCGGCCTGCGCGGGGATCTGGTGCAGCTGGACTACTCCGACCCGCTCGGGGGCCCGGGCTTATACAACGGCCTGCCGCAGAGTGCGTCCACCGCCTGGTATGGCTTGCGCAATGGAAACATCAGCGTCGTGTACACGCCCACGCCGCATGTCTCCACGTATCTCACCTACAACAACGCACAATATGTCTTGCCCACGGCCAATGACGGTGCGGTCGCGACGTGGGGCGAGGCCCCGAGCAGCCAGTTACAGCAGGACACGACGCTCGAAGAACTGGGCTTGAAACTCGACCTGCTCGATAAGGCCCTGTTCGTCTCCACCGCGATCTACCACCAGACGCGCGCCATCCCCATCGGGGTGGGACTCACCAATACTGTGGCCAATATCAGGGGCGCCGAGTTCGAGCTCAACTTCCAGCCCAATCCGACTTTTTTCGCCACTGCGAGCTATTCCTATCTGCACACCATTATCAAGACGCCCTCGGCCTTGATCCCGTCTTATTACTTCTACAACTTTCCCGCGGAGCCCGGGTTGAACATCGACGGCGCGGGCAACTTCGCGGTGTACCAGCCGGGCCAGAGTCTCTTGGACCCTGGGGTGCCGCAGCACCTGTTCAACGTTCTCGTGAACTACAAGCATCCTTCAGGCTTCGGCGCGCAGGGCAACGTTCAGGTCACAGGACCGATCGACACGACCCAATCCGGCTATCTCAACCTCGCCGCAACCAATGCCGCCGCGGCCGGCGATGGTCTGGGGACCTTGGTCGGGCCCGGCGGCACCGTGCCGCTGTCGGTGGTCGGTGCGAATGGTTACTACACTTCCCCGCGTATTCCCTGGCAGTACACCGTGAATGGCGCGGTGTTCTACACCTTCCAGAAATGTCTGATCAAGCTCTCGATCTACAACCTGACCAACGAGCGCAATCTCCAAAACGACATCCCGTACTACGGCAACGACTTCCTGACGCGGGTTCCGCCGCGCAGCTTTGATTTGAGCTTCAGCGGCAAATTCTAGGCGCTGCGTGTCAGGGGTCTGCGTGCTGGCAGCGCCGATCGTGACATCTGTCTGGCGCTATCAAAGTAGTAAGTCGAAATAACGGCCGGCCGGAAACAAGCGCTCTCTACCGAGCGGATATTGGCGCCGTGTCGATGTCGCCGGCACGGGCGCTCTTGCGATCTGCGATGAGGTCAGCGGGATCAAGAACGCGGCCGGCCAGGATGACCTTCGCAACCGCAGCATAGGCCTGGATGGTTTGCGTTGGATCCTGTCGCAGCAATAGCAGATTGGCGCGTTTTCCTACCTGCACCGTGCCGATCTCCTGGTCCAGCTTCAAGGCTCGCGCGTTGCTCTGCGTCGCCATCTCAAAGATCTGTGCCGGCGTCACACCCGCATCGACCAGGTTGTGCATCTCCATCCAGGCATTCAGTCCCGGCGGATTGGCATAGGTTGGAGCACTCGGCGTATCCGTTCCAAAGAGCAACCGGGCCTTGTGACTCGCCAGGTATCCCGTAGCTGCCTTGACTGTGCCGATCGCACCCGAAAGGTTCACGCGCAGTGCCGCTTTGGGAAGGCTCGGATCGCTCTTCGCGAGGTCAGCGACGATTTCGTTGTGAAACCACTGGCCCTCGGGGGTTAGGTACCAGTCGATCAGACTCTGCGGCAGTACCCGGGCCAGCATCGGGTCGGAGAGAAACCCTGGGTTGAACAGGTTCTGCAGGCCATACAGCACCTGAATCGTCGGCTGCCAGCCCACCTTGTTAGCGATGACACGATCCAGTATCGCTTTCATGGCCGGTGTGGGCTCGCCGGTCGTCGCGGGCCTTTCCTTCACGTTCCACAGACCGTGGGCGATGATGTCGACGCCGGTATCGAGGGCGAAGGTCTGCGCTTCGTCGGCATTGGCGTGCATCAATACCGGCAGTCCCGCGGCGTGGGCCGCGCGAACCAGCGCCCGGATCGTCTCGGCCTGCGGCACGGGCAGGTCATGCACGCCGCCAAAGCCGCGCTCAAAGAAGGTCTTCACGCAGATCGCGCCGTCCGCCTTCATTCGCGTTACGACGGTGGCGGGCCGGTGCACCTGTGGGTCAATGCCCGGCGGCGCTGCAGTGCCCGGCTCGATCAGAAAGTACGGAAACTGCTCGTAGCGGACGGGCTTCGGGACGTAGCTCATCGGATATCCGTCCATCAGTGCCGCGCCGCCGCAGAAATAAGTGTCTGGCACCGGGTCATGAGCCTTCCAGCGCGCCATCGCCTCGGGCGCCGAAATCAGGTCGATCAGGGTGGTGAAGCCGAAATACAGGTAGCTGCGCGGAATCTGCGCGCGTGCGGCGCGGGCGATGTCGGGATGAGCGCGCTCCTGTTCGTCGGTCATCCCCGGAATGGAGCCCAGGTGCACGTGGGTGTCGATCAGGCCCGGGGTCAGGTAGAGGCCCGCCCCGTTGATCGTCATGACGTTGGGCACCACCTTGCGGTGATTCGATGTGCCGCTCTGCGAAATAGCGCTGATGCGACCATCGTGGATGTACACCTCGGCATCGCGCAGGGGGCTCGTGCGCTCCGCAGACACGATTGTCACGTGATCGATCCGCAAGTCCTGTGCGCAAGTTGCGCTCCACGGTCCTCCCCAGAGCACAAATCCCTGGGCCGCGAAAGGCAGTAGCATTCGAATCAACGCGTCGCGCATAACGAAACCTTCAACGCTTAGAACAATCGTTGGGGGGTACAGATATATCACCCCGGAATTAACAAGCGCCACTCGTCGGGCAACGTCCGACATTGAATGCCCACACCGGCCGGTCGTCACCGTCCGTTATTGGGCCTGCGCAGGAACGCCCTGTATCGGGAGCGGAATCTGGAGGGAGCGCCAAACAGAGCAAACAATGCCGACGCCGACTCTAAGAACATGACGCAAAGGACAGGGCACTTTATGATCGCGGTGATGCGGACCAAAGGCCTCAACCAAGGTGCCAAGCCGAGTACAACGACAATGTCTGCGAGATTTGAAACTCTGCTGCCCCGCGCAGCTGCGATCTGTGCGTTGGGGTTGGCGATCTCGTCTGCCCAGGCCATTAGTCCGCGGGACGCCGTGCGCGTCTGGCGCAAGGCGCACGAGAAGGCGATCGTCGCCGATTTCGTTATGTTACTTTCGATGCCCAACGTCGCGACCAACGTCGCCGACGTCGAGAAGAACGCGGCCTACATCGAAGGCCAGTTGAAGGCGCGGGGCTTCGAGACCCGCCTCCTGACCGCCGAGCCCGGCACGCCGCCTTCGGTCTTCGCCGAGATGAAGGTCCCGGGCGCGAAGCGTACGGTGCTCTTCTACGCACACTATGATGGGCAGCCGATCGGCCAGAAGGGCTGGATCTCGAGCCCGTTTCAGCCGTCGATGCGCACAGCCCTTCCCGAGGCCAAGCCCGTCGACTGGCAAAATGCGACTGGCCCCCTCGATCCGGATTGGCGGCTCTTCGGCCGCTCTACCGGCGACGACAAGGCCACGGTCCAAGCCATGCTCTCGGCGCTCGATGCGCTCAAGGCCGGACACATCAAGCCGACAGTCGACATCAAGTTGCTCTACGAGGGCGAAGAGGAGCAGGGCTCCCCGCACTTCTCGGCGCTGGTCGCCAAGAACCTCGACCTGCTGAAGTGCGACCTCATGATCATGGGCGACGGGCCGATGCACCAGAGTGGCAAGCAGATGGTTAACTTCGGCAACCGCGGCATCGCGAGCCTGACCATGACCGTCTACGGGCCGACCAAGCCGCTGCACGACGGCCACTACGGCAGCTGGGCGCCGAGTCCATCGGTGATGATCGCTAACCTCATCGCGAGCCTTCGCGACGACGATGGTCATATCCTCATTCCGCACTTCTACGACGACGTCGCGCCAGTCTCGGCCGCTGACAGGGCAGCGTTTGCGGCCATGCCGCCCGTCGAGGACCAGCTTAAGCACGCATTGGGCCTGGGCCGCAACGTCGGCCCCACGCGCCTGGCTGACGGCTATCTCGAACCCACCTTGAATGTGCGCGCCATCCACGTGGGCGACGAAGGCCCGGCCGCCGCCAACGCCATAGCGACGCAGGCCGATGCCTCCTTCGATTTCCGCCTCGCCCCTGGCGAGACGCCCGAGCACACGCGCGAGCTGCTCGAGAACTACCTCACCCGGCAGGACTGGTTCATCGTCCGCGACGAGCCGGACCTCCAGACCCGCCTCTCGCACTCCAAGATCGTCAAGGTCGTCTGGGACAAAGGCGGCGCAATCGCCACCAAGACCTCGCTCGACCTGCCCGCCTCCAAGGCCGTAGTCGCCTCGATCGGTCGCACGGTCGGTTATCAACCGATCGAGCTGCCGATTGTGGGTGCAAGCTCTGGCATGGCCGATATCGTGGGCCAGCTCCACGCACCCATGGCCGGTGTCAGCATCGCCAATTACGACGACAACCAGCACGCCCAAAACGAGAACCTGCGGCTCGGTAACCTGTGGGACGGGATTGAGGTCTACGCGGGGCTGCTGACGGATCTGAACTGGTAATCGGTTACGGCGGAAGCTGGCTGGTGACTGCGGGGATTTGCGAAAATGAGTTTTCCAATTACTGACGCGAGAGAACAAGGGTGGCGTTTGCTATCAAAGCCGAGGTTCGTGACCTGCGGGCGCGGACGTTCGTCTTTACTGCGCAGAAGACGATGTATGGCGGCAAGCGCATCGCCAAAGGCGACACGGTGTTCGTCTTCGCGAGCGAGAACGAGGGCGGCCAGGGCCTTATCGCGCGCGGCGTGGTCACTTCTACCAAGGCGATCGCCAAGAAAAGCGGCGTCCTTCGGCAAACGCCTCGCGTGAGCATCGCCGTCAGACGTACCGCACTCGCGAAGCGGCCCGTGGGGCGCAGCGAGCTTAAACGCTTTACCGACTGGAATGACGCTCAGCCAGAGACCGAGCTCAATTTCAAATTTTATCGTCAGGCAACGAACAAGGTCGTCGGCATCTCGGATGAGGCGGGGTCCTATCTCGAGGGATTCTTCTAGCGAATCGCTGTCCGCGAGGCGCGCCGTGACACGCATTCAGCGATGCCGCATTCGCCGGCCAGACCGCGCTCATGTCGATCGTGTGCAATCCTGGTTGCTTGGACGCTAGAGGGTGATCGATGAAGATGAAGACGATTCTGATAACCGGTGCGAGTCGCGGGATCGGTCGCGCAACCGCGCTGCTGTGTGGCGCCCGGGGATGGGCTGTGGGGATCAACTACGTCCGTGGCGAGGTCGGTGCCGAAGAAACCGCTCGGGCGGTGCAAGCGGCAGGGGGCCGTGCGGCGACGCTGAGAGGCGACGTCGCAATAGAAGCGGATATTGTCGGCGTATTCAACGCGGCTGAAGGCCAGCTCGGCCAGCTTGATGGGGTTGTGATCAACGCGGGGATCGTCGCACCAGCAAGCCCGCTTGCCGATATGACGGTCGACAGACTCCGGCGCATGTTCGACGTCAATGTCCTTGGCGCGTATCTGTGCGCCCGTGAGAGTGCGCGGCGTTTGCCGCGGGATCGCGGTGGTGGGGGCGGCTCGATCGTGCTCATATCGTCCGCAGCGACTCGTTTGGGTTCGCCGTTCGAGTACGTCGACTATGCCGGATCGAAGGCGGCTCTTGACACCTTGACCATCGGACTCGCCAAGGAACTTGGCTTGCAGGGAGTGCGGGTCAATGCGGTTCGGCCCGGCTTGATCGAGACGGAGATACACGCGAGCGGTGGACAACCCGACCGCGCTCAGAATCTCGGAGCCACGACCCCGATCGGGCGCGCCGGGCGTGCGGAGGAGGTCGCGGAGGCCATCGTGTGGCTACTGAGCGATGCTGCCTCTTACGTGACGGGTGCCATTCTCGATGTGGCTGGCGGTCGTTGAGGGTCCGCACGGCCGGACATCGCGAGGAGGCTTATCAGCACTGTTTCGCCGCTACCAAGTTCGCGCTTGATGAGTCGCTGCGCTCGCTCGAATTGCTTCGGGTCGTCGCGAAGCAGAAAGGGGACGAGCACGTTGGTGTCGATGCCGAGCATCTAACGCGAGAGGTGCCCCACCGGGGCTTTCGCCCATTCTTGTACAGACTACCCGCCATTTACATGACGCTCTTGTTCTTGACGCGCATAAGGACGAGACCGTCAGGCATCACCGTGAACGTCATGCGGTCACCGGCCTACATGCCCAGGCGATCGCGGATCTGCTTGGGTATGGTGGTCTGTCCCTTGCTTGTAAGTGTGGCATCGGTGCTCATGACAATAGTCCTCTCTCCTTACAAATCTCATTATATAAGGAGAGTTGATCCTGCAACCTCAAATGAGCGCAGACGGGTGATTTGCATGCATGGACCATCGAGGATCTGTGAATGACCGCCAAAACCATTTCCATCGAAATCGATGTCTAAGAGCGGCTGGTCCGGGAAAAGGAGATCGGTCAAAGCTGCCTGCTGAACTTGCAGATTCGAGCGCCGCCGCGTCAATTAATATATCGGCTTATATAGGCTATTGTGTCATGGCGTTCCTGGGTTATTTTGCTGTGCATTGTCCGGGAAATCCAGTTGCCAAACCAACTCACTGCGCTGAATCAAGCACCGAGGGACCGCTATGCTGATGCGCTACGGCGTCTTCGCCATTGCGACGGCGCTTCTGGCGCTGACACCGGGACCCAATACGACACTGACCATATCGCGCACGCTTGCGCAAGGTCGCGTGGCCGGCGCTTTGGTCCTGGCCGGAGTCGAGCTCGGATTCCTCGTGCATCTCTTTGCGACCGGGCTGGGTCTGACCGCTTTGCTGCTGGCTCTGCCGTTGGCCTACGACCTTCTTCGTATCGCGGGAGCTGCATATCTGTTGTATATCGCGTATCGAATGGTCATCGGGCGGTACCGTCTGGTTGGCAGACAAGCGGTCTTCATGCAGCGACCCTGCCGACTCATCGGGTTGGGCTTCACCAGCAATGCGCTGAATCCAAAAACGGCGGCGTTCTACCTCGCGATCGTTCCCCAATTCATCGATCCTCATCATGGGTCCGTCCCTCTACAGATCTTCCTGTTAGGTGCAGTGCACATTACGGTAAGCACGATGTGCAACATGATCTGGGTACTGGGTGCTGGCGGTCTCACTGCATTATTGGAACGTCACCCCGGCTGGGAACGCGTCCAGCGTTGGCTGTTCGGCACGATCATAGGGGGCTTCGCTGTGAAGCTGCTCGTTGAGCGACGCCATGCCTCGGCATAGCCTCTCCAGCTGAGGCGACCCTACGCGAGCGCAACTGCGCCCTGAATCACGCCAGCAGGGGTGCACTCATCGCCGTCGGATGGTGATGCCGCAGGAGGAAGTGCAGGATGCCGGCCGTACCAAGCATGAGTCCGCCGACGTTGGCCGCGCGTTCGTCGGGCGCAGGTGGCCACGACTGACGCGAGCGCCTGCGAAAGAGCGCCACCAACATATTCGCAATGTCCTCCGCGCGCTCACGCCAGCACTCCTCCCTCAGCACGCGATATGCTTCGAGATAGACTTCGCCGACGCCTGCGAGACCGTGGCACTGACCGAGGTTGTCGCAGCGTAGCTTCGCAGGAGATCCGCCGAGCGCTCCTCGCAGGTACTCCTCCGCAATGGCGGCAGTGCCCTGGGCTTGCGCGACGCACAGCCAGCCGAGTGCAATGCCGGGCGCTCCGTGACACCACCAGATCCAGGATGCCGGACGCGAATCACTCTGCGGCCAGTGCCACTTGCCGGCGCGGCCGCGCTTGGCGCGACTGACCAGCCAGGCTTCGGCCCGGTGCCACGCGGCATCGACGGCTGCATCACCCGCGAGCGCGGCGTAGCTACCAAGAAAGCCCATCACGCCGGCTGCGCCGTGTGCAAAGCCGGTGTAGCGCTCAGCTCCTCCTGGGCTACACTCCGGCAGCGTCCACGCACCCTCCGGATCCTGCGTGCGCAGGAGGTAGGCCGCGCACGCGGCGGCACCGGTCGCAAGCTCGGGCATGCCCAGGCGTCGGGCGCAGGCGAGTGAGGCAAACCCCTGACCGGCGGCGCCGTGCGTGAAATCCGGCCAATCAAGGCGACCTGCGAGCGCGTCGGCGAGATACGTGCGCAGCGTTTCATCCGCCGAAACGCACCCGGCCTGGACTGCCGCGGCGACGGCAAGCGCGCGGCCGGCGCGCCCGTGCACAAGGCCGGGCAAGTCGGGTGTTACCGGCGTCCCCGCCGTCAGCGCGCGCACCGCTCGTTCGCCGAGCGTCGTGTCGAGATGCGCGACTCGAGCGCCATGCGCAGCAGCGAGCACGTACAACATCCCCGCGATGCCAGCGTGCGCATCGATCATTGCCGCTTCCTGAGCCGCGCGCCGAAACCGCAGCCGATCCAGCCGGACGCGCAGCTCTGCTGTCACCCTCTCCAGTCCTTCGACCAGGGCCGACTCGTGCGCCGCCATCGGGTAGAGCGGGGCAGTGGAATGTTGGCGGCAAGGCGTTCGGCGCTGCGCCATCGAGGCGATCCCGCCAAGTAGCATCGCTGCGTCGAGCTCCTCCGAAGGTTTATCCACGAGCGTGCGCGCCAGCAACTCGATGAGCCTTGTATCGCGCAGCTGCGTCAGCTCGGCGAGCCGTGTTGCGAGCTCGCGCGGCCGGCCGTGCACGACGGCTGCTGGATCGAGCCCCGTGAGCATGAACGTGAGCACGCGCCCACAGGCCTGCCAGTCATCGCGGCGTGCCGGTCCGCGCCGCTCCCGGCTTAGGTCGCTGAAGCCCGGCGTGCCGAATCGAAACGTCGGTATCCGACTTCCCACGACGTGTGCACACTCCCAATCGAGAAGGTAGACATGATCGTCATCGCCAATCCACACGTTGGTGGGCGCGACGTCGCGGTGAATGACGCCGCGGGCGTGCGCGCCACGCAGGCGGCGAACCAGTTGGGCCGCGTAGCGCAGCAGGCGCCGTCTCGAGTGCAGCGGTACGCGCAGCCATGGGCGGCCCGCGACGAGTTGGTGCACGAGCTCAGCGAGCGTCAGACCCGGCACGTAGGCAACGGGCAAATAGCCGGTATCTTCTTCTTCGAAATACTCCCCTGCAGGGGCGACACCGGCAAGTCCGCGCAGACGCGCGAGCACCGCGCCCTCGTGCCGCAGCCGAGCGCGGCGATCACGCCCGAGCTCATCGGCGCAGCAATGCGGCCGGGCCTGCTTCAGCACGCAGGCCATCGGTTTTCTCGCGTCATGAAGATCGATCGCCCGCAGCACACTGCCGGCAATCCCCGGGCGCAGCACGTCGGTTACGAAATACCGTCCACCGAGGAGCTGCCGCTCGTTAGGTCGCGCGGGCGCTTGTACGGGGGCGGCTGTTGGGAAGGGAATGGCGATGCCTTGCGGACAGCTGAAAGGTACCGGCCGCAGATCGGGCACCCAGTTGCCGCTGCCATCGGGGATGAGCTCGGTTGGCTCACCGAATCGGTCGTGCTTGATCCGGGGGCGTACGGAGCCATAGCGCGCGTAAACCGCTTCCCCGAGATGCAGATCGGTCGCAATACGGGGGCCGACGATTCCACGTGTTTGCGCGATGAGCTCGGCGGCCAGAGCGACGGCCTCGGCGTCGTTGCGCGGATAGACCGTGATGACCTTGCCGATCTGTGTATCGCCGAAATTGCCGGCGCCCAGTTGCACGATCGCATCGCGCTCGGCCGCTATCTTGAAATGCGCGCCGTGACGCACCAGGCAGGGCAGCACGCGTTCGAACAGCTGGTCGATACCGGTAACCGTCGCCGACACGTGCAGTTTCCAGCCCGCCACGTGCGTCGGCTTGCCGACCATGAGCCACACGTCTTGCCGCCGAGGGATGACTCCGAGTGCGCGCAGGCGGGTCGAGAATTCGTCGGCGCCGGCGCTCACTCTCGCGGGCCGGACTGCGGCGCGGGTTGCGCCTGCGGGCATGCAGGGACGCTTGTTAGATTCGGCGGGCCGCCTGGCTGCAGCGGCACTTGGGCGGCATCAGCCTGGCTTCCTGCCTGAGGGGTCTGGCTTCGTGCCTGAGGGGCTTGGCTTCGTGCCTGAGAAACAGAGCACCGCATACCGCGTCCGTTTGGGACACAGGACCGCTGTCCCTCGCAGACACACAGCGATCGGGCCGCCGTCCTCGGGCCCGGCAACATAGCGCAGGAAGTCCCGCACATCCACGCCCAGGACCAGTCGGCGTGCTGCCTTGCTTTTGAGCAGACGCTTAATGGCCGGTGGGTCGAAGACGATCGCGCTCATGAGGTCAGGGTTAGTCCTGAGCAGTTCGAGCAGCTCTCCCAGGCCCTTGTCATTTTTCTTCATGGCTTCTGTCCCTTTTTTTGGTTTGCAAGGACGGGAACTCTAGCTTTTCGAAAGTCTAGATCCGAACGCCTTAGGTGTCCAACCGCAGATGGATTTCGTCACGGGTTGAAGCCGAGGCGACTGCGCAAGGCCGCAAATCTCGGATCAGCGTGCAGGGCAGCAAAGGCTGGCTCCGGTGTGCAGGCGAGGCTCGCCGCAAACTCGGGCTGGCGCTGCTCGACTGCTCGCTGCAGCCACTGGAAGGCTGGCTCGAGCTCGTTGCGGTACGCGTACGCAAGTCCGGCCAGACCCGGCAAGGTCTGGCCGTATCGTGCGCGCAGCTGCGTGATCGCCTCGTCGGATGCCGCTCGGCGCCCCAAGGCGGACTGGACGCTTGCGAGCCCGGCAAGACGCGCAGACTCATCGGGCTCCAGCGCGATGACCTTGAGCGCGGAAGCTGCGTCACCTCGCGCCGCGAGCGCCCGAGCGAGCAGGGCGTGGGCTCCGGGATATCTGGGGTCCTCCGCGATCGCCTGCCGGAGTATCTCCTCGGCATTCGCGTACTCGCCTCCACAGAGATGACTTTGAGCGAGGACGAACTTCGTGCCGACGCTGAGCGGATCGCGCTGCAGGCGCTCGTGTTCCAGACGCATGGCCTCCGCCCAGCGCCCCGCACTGCGCGCCAGCTCCCCGCGCGCCGTCAGCACGGCCAGACTCGCAGGATCGAGAGCTTCGCCACGCGCGATGCTGCGCTGCGCTCCCGCCCAGTCAAGCTGGCTCATCTGCAGCCATGCCAAGCTGATGTAGGCGGGACCGTAATTCTTGTCGAGGGCGAGCGCCCGCTCGTACGCCGCGCGCGCTCTGGGGGCGGCCGTTTCCGGGACGACCGTGCCCTTCAGCATCGAGTCGTACCACCAGTTTCCCAATTCGTCCCAAGCGACCGCGTAGCCGGGGTCCTTCTGCAGGGCGGCCTCGATCAGTGCACGCTCGTCCTCCGTGGCGACCTCCTGTCGCCAGACGTGATCTGCCTGCAGCAGCAGTCGGTAAGCTTCGAGCGAGCGTGTCGAGGGCGCGGCAGGAGCCGGAGTGTCGATAAGGCTCCCGCGCAGGTCCGCGGCGACGGCACGCGCAATGTCGTCTTGCAGCTTCAGGATCTCTCCGCCGCTGCGCTCAAAGACCTGCGACCACAGCTCGAAGCCGTCCGCGGCGCGGATCAACCGGGTGCTGACGCGCAGCTGCTCGGAGGACCCGCGCAGCGTACCTTCCAGGAGGTATTCAACCCGCAGCCGTCGCGCAAGCGTCGGCGCGTCCTCCTTGCTGTCCTTCACCGCGAAACTCGAGGTCTGTCCGGTCACTGACAGCCCGGGGAACAGCGTCAGCCGATCGATCAGCGCCGCCGTGAGGCCGTCGGCAAAATACTGCTGCTCGTGCCCGGTACTCAGATCCAGTAAGGGCAGCACGGCGATGGACTTCGGAGCCACCACCGCCACTTGAGCGCCCGGGGGCACGGACTGAACCACGACGGAGTGGCTGGAGATCCAGAGCTTGTCGAGGGCCATGTAAGTAAAGCCCAAAGCAGCCACTCCAGCGATGATGGCCGCTGCGATAACTGCTTTCTGGCGACCGCGGGGTGCTTTGTCCACGAGCCCCGCGAGGAGCTGCTCCACCGATGCGGTGCGCGCTTCGCGGTCGAAGGCCAGCCCCTGGGCCAGCGCTGCGTTCTGTCCACGCGACAGCACACCGAGCGGCGGCATCTGAGCACCCGCTTCGCGAGCCTCGAGCGCGGTGCGCTCACCAAACGGTCGCTCCCCGCTCAGCATCTCGTAGATCACGCAGGCGAAGGAATAAATGTCATCGCGCCGGTGCGCATCCTTCCCCTCCAGCATCTCGCAGCTGGCATAGGCCTGGGTGAGCGCGAGCGGCCCCGAGCGCTTTTGCAAGAGCGGACCGCGCGAGACCCGCGCAATCCCGAAGTCGAGCAGCTTCGTCCGCCCCGAGTTCGTCACGAAGACGTTCGCGGGCTTCAAATCACTGTGAATGATGCTGTGGTCGTGCGCGTAGCCGAGCGCCGCTCCGACATCCTCGATGATCGGCCAGGCACGGTTCACAGGCATGCCGCGGCCAAAGTCCTCATCCAGCAGCGCATTGAGTGACTTGCCTTCGAGATACTCCATCAGCACGTAGAGCTGCCTGCCATCCACATTCACCGAATGCACATCCACGATATTCGGATGGCTGAGCTTTCGGGTCTTGCGGACCTCCTCGCGCAGAAGACTGAGCGTCTCGGGCTCGAGGCCTTCCTTCAGCAGCTTGATCGCGAAGACCTCGCCGGCGACCTGCTCATCGGTGACCAGGTACACCACCCCCATGCCGCCCGCATCGAGCTCGCGCTCGATGCGGTAGCGGCCGGAAAGCCGCTCAGCGATCGCGAGGCGCTCCCCGCTGGCAACCGCGTGCGCCTGCACCGAGCCGTCCGAGGGGTCGTGTTGGGGTGAGATCTCGGTCGGCAGCGGCGGGCGGTCTTTTTCTGTTGCCATACATGGTGCTCGTGCCAAGCATGCGCTCACGTTGCTGAGCTCGGCAAATCACGCGTGCGCACGTGGCAGGGGAATGCCGCCAGGCTGGCGCACGGCCATCGCTGCATTGGCCACTTGCCCTGAGTCAGCAAAGTTCCGGGTTACGCCTTGTAGCCAGCTCCGTTACTCGTCTTGCCTACAAGGCGCACGGGAACGATATCTGCGCGGCCGCGAGACGGCCGATTCGCCCTCAGGACTCTGGATCGTAGATGGCTCCAACGAACAGCAGCGCGCCGCTGCGCCGGTCTTCGATCGCACAGAAAAACGGACGGTCGACAATCATCTGAAACGGTGGCACCAGGCGCACGGCTGCGGCCCTTACGCCGGCGGTCGTAACCGCGGCGGCTTCGGAGCCTTCCTCGTCCACCTTCCAGTAGGTCGATTGCAGCACCGACGAAATGAAGAAGCGCGCGGCGCGCGGTTGCCCCGGTCCGGATGAGAACATGCCCGTTAATTGCGCACCATCTGGTTGGAAAGCGCGCCTCATACCGAGGGCTTGCAGCGCTCGATTCAAGGGATAATTGGATTTCAGCTCGAAGCGTGGCAGCTCAATTCGCCCGGAGCGCGACACATATTGCGCTTGCCAGGCCGTCCAGTGCTCGGGCGTAAGCTGCGCTTCCAACGCGCCCAGGCTTGATGATTTCGCCGGCAGGAGTACCTCCATGACAAGTTTCCCCTCGCCGAAGGGCAGGCGGATCGCCTGCATCTGGCGTGTTTCGAAGTAGTCGAAGTGTCCCGATTGCGCCATGCGCGGGACTTGTTTGACGGAGCCGCCGGCGAGCGTAAAGTCGGCTTGCTGCGTCTGCGCCTTGTCAAACTTGTGCGTCCATTGTCCCTTGAAATACACCGCGTTGAGGAGCAGCGCGAGATCGGCTGGGTTGATCCGCTCGATTACCTTGGGGATCCTGCCCTGCGTTTCTTTGGACGCCCAGCTGTTGATCCGAGTCGCAGCACTCGGGTCGGAAAAATCAAGATTGGTCATTTCGGCATCGTACGATGCCTGCATCTCCTTGACGTAGTCGGGCCGAAGCGTCGCGCGACGACTGTCGACCCACAACGAATCCGCCACTGACAACGTGATGCTGTTGGCCGGTGTGCGGATGACTTTGATCAGCTGCGCGTTGGCCGTGTTGAGTGCAGCGAGTTCCCACCCGCTGAGCGAGAGCGCGGCGAGCATTTCTTGTCTCGTCTGACCGCTTGCGCCATTGAGCGCCATCGATAGATCCAGCGCTGCACTTACCGGCGAGAGAACGACGTTGCTGCTTGGGATGGTCTTTTGGACTGCGTTGAGTAAGCGGAAGCCGAACGCGTTGTCCGCGGCGGCCACATCGACTGATGCCGCCGGCAGCGCCGGATGCGTGGCCGGGGCACCGAACAGAGTCGCTGCGACAAATATGGCGAGCAGTTCATGTTTACGGTGCACAGTACCTTCCCGTCAGTGCGTGGCCGGCACTCGTTGGTTCGCGCTGGTACCTGCCAGCTGATTGATCAAACTCACCCCGGCAGGGCTACCCCAACCGGTCACCAGGTCGTAGCCGGGGACCGCGTTGAACCCGCTGCCGTCGCCCTGCGTAGCTGGATTGCTGCCGCTGGTGATGTCGTGCAATGCGCTGGAGTAGTTCGAGCTGATGCCGAGGTTGTAGAGTGCGGGATTGACCAAGCCCACAGTGCCTTTTCCGTTCGCCACGGATTGCTGATTGACCAGGGCCAGAAAACCTGCCCAGCGTGGCGCGGCAAAGCTCGTGCCGCCGTAGCCGGTGACGAAACTGCCATTGATCACGGTGGGATTGTCGAAATTCGCTTCCGCCGCAACATCCGGAGAATTGCGCAAGGTCGTCGAGCCCTGATTCGACGAATTGATGACGCCCGTGAGTTGCTGCCAGCTGGGAATCGACGTGCCGCTCACATAGCCACCGCCGCTTTGCGGCCAGCCGGTTTCTGCCGACCACGCCCCGCCCGGACCCGTCGTCGTCAACTCGGTGCCACCGACCTGGGTGACGTACGGATCAACTGCGGGAAAGTAATAGGTCGAGCTATTGAACTCGCCGTCATCGCCGCTCGCGCTGACGAAAGACTGGCCTTGTGCCGCAAACTCCTGGAATATCGGATCGTCACTCGCTGCATCCGCCGGATTCCAGCCCCACGAGGAACTGAGCACCTTGGCGATGTTGTCGGTCGCCATCTGATTGAGGATCTCGGTGTTGCTCGAGCCTTCATAGAAAAGAATCTGCGTGATCCCCGGTGCCATGCCGATCGCGTTCACGATATCGAGCACCTGCTCGCCGTCATCACAGGTGGAACTCGTGGGCGAACTCACCCCGGTGCAGGCGCCGCTGAATCCGCCGACCAATACGTTCGTGATGGGTACGCTTGAGGACATGCCAGTCGTCGAGTAGTAAAGCTGCACGTCGCTTGCCAGATATCCGTCAAACGAAAAGATGCCGATCGATTGGCCGGCGCCGGTGAGCGGACCATTACCATAGTAGGCGGCACGCATGTCGCTTGGCAGATACTCACCGGAGGGTCCGGAGCCGGCGACGTTCGCCGCTAATGCGCTGTGCCGTAGCATCGGATGCGGCAGAACATAGTTGTTCATGCCGGTGATCTGCAGCAGCGGGACACTCAGTCCAACGGCGGTGGGCTCGCGGTCTGGTGAATAAAAGGTTCGCCCCCCGGTCGGATGCCGGTAATTGTTCACTTTTACGTGGAAGGCCCGGTTGACCGTCTCCACCGAGCCCTCGACAGCGACCAGTCGCCGGTTTGGCGTCGTGGCGGTCACGTTGAGGCCGTTCGCCTTCGCCCAGGCAACCACCTTGTTATAGTCCGCCGCCGTCGGGCCAAAGCGTGCGGTGAACCCGGACACGCTCATGTATTTGTGAAAGTTTGGACTCTTCGGGTCGTAAAGGTCGTGCAATAACCGTGTGAGGTCTGCCTGATTGCGTAGCGGCAGGTGGATTGCAAGTTTCAGACGCTGCCGCAGGCTAACCGCACCCGTCGTCGCAGCTTGGCCATTAACCACCGCGTCGGGACAGTTTGGGGCCAGCATGGGCCGTCCAACGGCCGCAGCAGGGGCGTTTCTCGGGCCCGTCGGGGCTGGGGGTGCGCTGCTGCAAGAAATCAGGATGGCAAGATTGACGATCGAGGCAGCGATCTTGAGATGCTTCATGGTCGGCTCCAGAGGCCTTGTATGGCCGCAAGACTCCGCAGCAAGCGCAGCTATACCTTTTCGGTGTTAGACAACTATGGACTGCCACCCAAGCGCTTGGTCATTCGATTCGCAGATGACAGAGAAGGATGGCGAGACATGCGAGAGCGCCTCTGTGAGTTGAGTCTAGGCGCGAGCTCTTCGCTGAGTCAATTCCTGCGAAGCCACGTTTACGCTATGACATTGGTTCATTTCCGCAACGAGCATCTACGCAGTGGAAGTGAGAATGCACTTCCAGCGGCCTTGTGGAGCATGGCGAACGTTCTCGGTTATCTGAGGCGTTGGCGAGCAAGTCTGGCGCCGACGGGTCAATCCGGGTCGACAGTGACGCACGTCGAAGTTTTTGCTCCCAACTTCTGCGGGGGTATGCACGGGTCGCCGGGAACGAGACGCAAGTTACCCCGCAAGGCTTTCCCGTTCGAGACTATGGAGGTCTATACAGGCCTTCCCCCGAAAAGATCTCATGAAGTCTCTGGTCTCACTCGCCCTCGTCGCAGCCACCTGGGGCGGCTACCAAATGTACAGTCAGCACCAGGCCGCACGCGCTTTGCAGGATGCATTGGCCAGCTCCGATGCCAACGGCTTCGTCGATGTGCCGCGCCCTGTCGATCAGGATTCGGACAAGATCTATGTGGTCGCCGCGCAGAATTGCCCGCATGCCGCCGCGCAGCAGGCTGACCGCCTGGCTAAGGAATTAGGGGCACAGGGTATACCGGTTGTGCGCACTAGCCAGGTGTCCTTCCGTCCGCAGCAAGTGGACCGCGCCACCATGAGCCGTCTCAACGTGGTGATGAACGGACCCTTGCCCCTTGTCTTCATTCACAGTCGTGCGGCGCCGAACCCCGAACTAGATCGGGTCGTGGCGGAATACTACCGACCCGGGTCGACGCCGACGCCGCGCTAACGGTAACTCGGATCCGTCATGGATACGGCATCCTCGCGGCGCAGTTGGTAGTGCATGTGCCGAAGCCGGGTTGTCCATCCCGGAGCACGGGCGCGGGCGCCGGCACTTCTTGATGCTCACCTGGCCGCGGGCTGCGTCGGCTGCCGAGCACGCCAGCTCGTGCGTCGGCCGGCCGGCATTCTCTGCTCTTCTACTGCAGCACGATTCCCGCATACCAGCCGCTCTTGGCCAGGAACGCCTTCGGGTCGGTGATCTCTATGATTTCGCGCAGAGCCCGACGCTTGTCCGCGGCATGCTGGTAGTAGGACTTGACGATGCGATATCCGACCCAGTAGCCGAGGTCGCCCTGCTTTTCCAAGGTCGAGTTGTCGAGCCATTTGGACAGATCGGTCTGGTCCTCATCGGCGACGAAGGCGCTCTCGATATCCTTTTCATGTCCTTGGGTCGACGCCTTCAACTCCGGGCTCGCGACCTCAGCGGGCTGACCCGAGATCAGCTCGGCGCCGAATTCCGCAGCGCCTTCCATCAGGGACCTCTCGAGCAGCGTCGGGTGCTCATCATCATTGAGAGCCGGGAACTGCTGGACGTGTATATATTCGTGGGCAATCACGTGCACGAACCGCTCCTCGACATCCAGATTGTCCCATTTCACTGCGCACAACGCCTCGAGGCCGATCTGCAGTCCGGTGGCGGCGCTTCCAATGCCCACGGGCTTCCCCCGGCCCACGGCGATCGTCACCGGCGGAAAGCGTGCTTCCGGATAGAGACGGCCTAATTTTCTCAGCGCGACCGCCACGCGCTGACTCACGCGCGGCAGAGCGGCCATGCACTGCCTAGCACCCGAATAGATCTCAGGGTGCTTGGCGATGTTGTCGGCGATCCTCGCTGCGGTAACGTTGCGCACCTTGGCGAGGTTGTGCAGCCCGTCCGAACCCGGATCGAGATAGTCGTGCTGGAGCTGATCGGCCGTCGGATGGCCACCCGTAGTGTCGTAGAGTTTATAGAAACGGTAGACGTCCTCGACCTGGATTTCCGGACCAGTGTTCGCTGCAGCTGTTGTCGCCACGGCACTCGTTGCGTGCGCCAAGGATACGAGGAGCATCAGGGCACCCATCACCATCGGGATACTCGCATGCTTCATGTTCTCTCCAAGCACCGACAAAGATTTTTCATGGAGTTCAGGT
>Ga0302326_10005501_pt1 | contig 28859 bp, 24 predicted proteins | sample Palsa_T0_3_FD_202264 | JGI IMG/M metagenome (GOLD analysis project Ga0302326, IMG submission 202264) | Peat permafrost microbial communities from Stordalen Mire near Abisko, Sweden - Palsa_T0_3 | ecosystem: Environmental > Terrestrial > Soil > Palsa > Peat permafrost | place: Sweden: Abisko... | reverse complement strand
CTTCACCGATCCGGCACCGGCGACAACCTTCGCCCACCTGGATGCGACCACCGTGCTTTCCCGCGCGTTGACCGAGATTGGTATCTACCCCGCAGTGGATCCGCTAGCTTCCACTTCGCGCATCCTCACCCCCCACGTGGTGGGTGAAGAACATTACGCCGTTGCCCAGGGCGTAAAACGCATCCTGCAGCGGTACAAAGATCTGCAGGATATTATCGCCATCCTGGGCATGGACGAGCTCTCCGAAGAAGACAAGCTGACCGTGAATCGTGCGCGAAAAGTACAGCGTTTCCTCTCCCAGCCCTTCCATGTCGCCGAAGTATTTACTGGGGCGCCCGGAAAGTACGTCAAGGTGGAGGATACGGTGCGTAGTTTCAAGGAGATCATTGAGGGCAAGCACGACGACATCCCCGAACAGGCCTTTTACATGAAGGGCACGATCGAGGAAGTGCTTGAGGCAGCCAAGAGCATGCAGAGTAAGTAACCATGGCAGATTCAGATAATCAACTGCAAGTCCGGCTGGTGACGCCGGATAAGGTTTTGATCGACCAGGGCGCGGATGCGGTCGAGCTTCCGTCGAAGTCCGGCTACATGGAGGTGCTGTATGGGCATGCTCCCTTACTGGCCGAGCTCGGCGTAGGCGAGGTGAGATTGCACGGCGGTAGCGGTGGCGATCAGAAGTATTTCGTGGTGTGGGGCTTTGTGGAAGTGCTACCGGACCGAGTGACGATCCTGGCGCAAAATGCGATTAAACCGGAAGAGATCGATGCCGGCGAAGCGCAACGACAGCTCGAAAGCGGCCAGAAAATGTGGAACGATGCCGGCGAAGATGCAGAAAAGTACGCCCAGGCCAACGAAGTGATCCACGAAGCGCAGGTGAAGTTGGCCAGCGCCCACAAGGGCTAGTTCGACCCTCTCGTTTCTCAACCCGCAGGCCGTGCGGCGGACCACCCCAGCATGACTAAGAGATCCTGGGCGGCCCCATTCAAGCCTTCTGTTGCCCGCCCCGCCTGTCCCGGCATGCCGTGGAGCGTGCCGTGGGGCTTGAGTGGGACACGCGCTGATCCAGGTCGATCATCTTGTTTAGTGCGTTTTTAGCGCTGAAACCTTAGGAGGTGCAATGGAATACGTCAACCTTGGTTCGACCGGACTCAAGGTTTCCCGGATCTGCCTCGGAACCATGACCTACGGCTCGAAGAAGTGGCGCGAATGGGTGCTTGAGGATAAGGAGGCACGGCCGTTCTACCGCCGTGCCATTGAAGCCGGCATCAATTTCTTTGATACCGCGGATGTGTATTCGCTGGGAGTCAGCGAAGAGATCACTGGGCGGGCGCTCAAAGAGTATGCCCCTTCCCGGGACAAGTTGGTGATTGCTACCAAGGTCTTCAACGCCATGGGAGACGATCCGAACCAGAAAGGCCTTTCGCGCAAGCATATTCTGCACGCCATCGACGACAGCTTGCGCCGCTTGCAGACCGATTATGTCGATCTTTACCAGATCCACCGTTTCGATCCTCACACTCCCATTGAGGAGACGCTCGAGGCATTGGATCAGGTGGTCCGCTCGGGCAAGGCGCTCTACATCGGAGCGTCCTCCATGTACGCATGGCAGTTCCTCAAAATGCTCCAGACTTCGGACACGATGGGGCTCGCCCGCTTTGTCACCATGCAGAATCATTACAACCTGGTTTACCGGGAAGAAGAGCGGGAGATGATTCCGCTTTGCCTGGAGGAGCGCGTGGGGCTTATTCCCTGGAGTCCCCTAGCGCGTGGTTTTTTGGCTGGAAATCGGAATAGCGAAAGTCGCGGGGAAACGATTCGCGCAAAGACCGACGATTTTGCGCAAAAGCTTTACTACCGTCCATCGGACTTCACGGTGGTGGACCGGCTGACTGAAATTGCCACCAAACGGGGGGTGCAGAATTCACAAGTAGCTCTGGCGTGGATCCTGGCGAAGCCTGGTGTCAGCGCACCCATCATCGGGGCCAGCAAGATGGATCACCTGGATCAGGCGCTAGAGGCGCTGAAAATCCGCCTCGACGAAAGCGAATTGAAGGCGCTCGAGGAGCCTTACGAGCCGCATCCTGTCTTAGGGTTTTGATCTTCTGCAACGTTGAGTGGATCTGCAGTTCCACTTTCCTCTCTGTGACAGCAGACGTCAGACGTTCGTTTCTTCCAGCATCTGCAGGTCAAATGGTGGCGCCTGCATACACTCCATTTGGGCAATCTTACTCAGCGCTGCCTTCAACGCGGAGCTGCGGCAAGGTTCAACGGTCACCACAAACGGCAGTCGATCCTTGGGATACCCTGGTTTTTGCAGGATGGCGTTGATATTGATGTGCTGCCCGGCAAGGTCGCCCGCGATCGCTGCCACGATGCCGGGCTGGTCATCCACCACGAACCGGATGTAGTGAGGCACGACGAAATCGCCGTCGACCCGCGCCCGGGTACTGGTAATCGTCACCGGACAGCCGCCATGGGCAATCGCCAGCACATCCGAGATGACGGCAACCGCAGTGGGATTGCCTCCGGCCCCGTGGCCGGAGAAGACCGTCTGGCCGCCGTACTGGCCGCCGGAAATAACCATGTTCTCCGTACCCCGCGACCACGACAAAGGTGAGCTGCGCGGGACCAGCATGGGTCCAACCGTGGCTAACAGCTCCTGATTTCTGACCTCGGCTCGCGCAATCTGGCGGATGGTGCAGTTCAATTCCTTGGCATACGCGAAGTCAATGGCTGAAACATCGCGGATGGTGCGGCACGCAACTTCTTCCGGCAGGACCTCCACCCGCAGCCCAAGGCGGGAGAGGATCACCAGCTTCGCCCGGGCGTCAAAACCATCGACATCTTCCGTGGGATTGGCCTCGGCGTAACCCCGCTCCTGCGCTTCGCGCAAGGTTGGATCAAATTCAGCCCCATCTTCCATGTTGCTGAGAATGAAATTGCAGGTGCCGTTCAGAATTCCGTGGAACCGGTGGATGCGGTCGCCGGCTAGACCCTGTTGGACTGCAGGGATTACGGGAACACCGCCTGCGACTGCGGCGCCATACAGCAGTTGGCAGCCATGCCGTCGAGCCAGCTCCTCCAATGCAGGACCCTGCTCGGCAATCATTTTCTTGTTGGCCGTGACCACCGACTTGCCTGCCGCCAGCGATTGCCGCACCCAGTCAGCGGCAGGATTGAGTCCTCCAGCTAACTCCACGACGATATCGGGATTGGACGCGAGGACTTCGTCGAAGTTTTCTGTCCAGAGCACGGAAGGCGGGATCCAGGGGACTCGTTTACGGTCGATTCCCCGGTTGAAGATGCAGCTCAACGCAACACCCTGTGGCGGGTGCTCGCATAAAATCCGAGCCGCTGACGTGCCCACCGTGCCAAAGCCCAAAATGGCAACCTTCAGCGGTGCCCCTGCTCCTACGCTCTTTCTATCCATATCCGCTGATACAACCTTCTCACAGGTAGGCCAGAGCTAGAAGTGACGGAACTGCTCTTCCGGCATGGTCTCGGGCGCGGGCCGGGCCGCTTCCCGTTCGAGCGACCTGCTTACCAGGTCACGCGAGCCCAGACCCACGGCGAGCGCCAACGCCAGAACGATGCCCCCGAAGAGAATGCCGAATGCCAGATCCACAATCGCAGCCCCGATCGACAGGTGATCGAGCACCATCGCGGCGGTGAGCACCAATACCAGCCATTTGATCCCCAGGCTCAACAAGCGCGCGTAATGCAGATTCATATTCACTGCGCCAATCAACACACTGCGGGAAAGAAAGCGCGCAATGACGTTGCCTAGGATGAGCAGTACAACCGCGCCCACCACGTTGGGGATGTAACCGAGTAGCCGCGCGGTGAGCAGATTGTCTGAGGATGCGCCAAAGGCTTCCAGTCCAACCAGGAAACCGACCAGGACAATGCACCAGAAAACGATACGGGTGATCAGAGTAGTAGGCGTATAGGTAGGCGACCATTCGGCGATAGTATTCGTTCCCCGCACCAGCCGTTCGTCGATGTGGATCGCAATCAACAGCGCGCGTAACAGCCATGCCAACAGCCACGCGATCGCGGCAAAAAACAGGACGGCGACAATAAGCGCAAGAATTCCCGGAAGCAACGTGGCGATGCGGCTGATGACCCGAGCCATCGATTCGTGCAGTGACTGTGACACCTGAGTCCACATAATCTTCTCCTCCTGCCCTACGGGTTGAAGCGGTCTGGCCAACGCCACCGCGATAATAAGTAGGGCTTGCCATCTTCATAGGCGCGAGCCAGCTTTTCCAACCTCTGCTCTGCCTCTCCGGCGCTGACGCTGCCTACCTCCAGCGCATAGGAGGCTACCCACCCCAGGTATAGCGGCGTGAGCGCCCCCAACAAGTGCGTCCGGCTCAGCGTGCGCAGCCGGTGGGCCAAGGCAAAGTCGTAGATAATCCGAACCCAGAGCTCATCCGGCATGTGGAAGCGGTCCCCACTCACCCGGGCCAGCCGCTTGAGCTCCAGAAGCGTAACCGGTGGCAGCACCAGCGACCAGACCTCCTGCAGATTGCGGAAGCCGAGCTGGAATGTCTCCACCATGGGAGTCGTATCCGCAGGGTGTCCGTCGGCCGGCGGAGCCAGAGCAGTACCCAGGGTTTCCACTGGCTGGGAACCACGCACCCGCTGCCACAGGGGAGCATTGGTCGCCATCTCAGCAAACAAGGGGCCAACGGTTTGGGCCAGGACGGTACTCAGATCCAGGCCATCGGAGGGGGTGGTGTGCCGGGTATCCACAGGCACCTGGCATATGCCGCAGTCGCGCATAGCCGCCTCGGTCGCCGGCCAGAACAGATCTTGCCCCTGTGCTGTGGTTCGCTGCAGGGCTATTTCCAGCTCGGGCAGCATGTTGCTCGAAATGCAGAAGTCCGGCGCCAACGGGAAGCGCACTCGCTTGCCATAAAGAGCCCGGGTAAGCGGAGCGAGGATGCTCGAATTCAGCAGGCCGTCGAATTTTCCTAATGCATAGAGAGGCATGACGAGTTCGCATCGCTTTTCCCGCAACGGCGCCAGCATCGGCCCCAAAAAATTTGTCTCCAGAGCGGAAAGATCAAAGCCGATGACCGCGCATGCGCTCACCCCCAGTTCCCGCGCCATGCCAAAAAGTGCCTGATAGGTGCTCGCCGGAGCAAGCCAGGGAATTCTCGATGGAGTTCCTGAAGCAAGCGAATACGGGAGGAAGCGCAAATTGCTATCCGCAGCAGCCTCATCGCGCTCGATCTCGCCTTTGTCCACGCTCTCAACATTGCTCATCCCCGGAAATGCCACCACGGTGCGCTGAGCAGACCCATGATCGCTCGCATCCATGCTCAGCACGCTTCGCGTGGCCGCGGCCCGGAGCTGGTCGGCATCGACCTGTACCGCGACCGCGATCAGCAGATCGGCAGCGCCGACTGCTTCCATCCCTGTTTTCGTTTCTTCCGAAAGCTCTAACTTCGCCATGCTTGTACCTTCGGTTCCTCTACCGGATCTTACCTGTACCCGTCCCAATTATCCGTCGGACATGATCGCTACAGCGACAAGCTCAATATCCCCGTCAAAGGAATCAATACCCAATTGGGCCGGTTATTCAACTCGTAGGCCAGCTCATAGAGCGCTTTGTCGATGACATAGGCTTCCAGCAGTTGCTGGAAGAGCAGCGGGTCCGATGGAATCACGGCAACCCCCTTGGCAAACTCACAATACGTGCGCAGGAAAGCCGACGAGACCGACTGTTCCCACAGCCGCGCCCACGGCTCCAGCCGATGAAAATCTTCCGGCCGTCGCGAGGAATACTTCATCAGCGCGGAAAAAGCCGCATAACTGAAGGAGCGCAGCATACCCGCGACGTCTTTGAGCGGGGACTGCTTGGTTCGCCGCTCGGCAAGCGACCGCGCCGGCTCACCCTCGAAGTCCAAAATGACGAAGTCACCCTTGGATCGCAGCACCTGCCCCAGATGATAGTCCCCGTGGATGCGAGTGCGCAGCGCATAGATTTCTCTTGCCGTTAATTGGCGAAGGCGGTCGAGCACCAGGCTCCTGCGGCTGAGCACCAACCCGGCTCTTTCCAGCACGCTGTCGGGCAAGCGGGCTACATTTTCCTTGAGCGCATCAAAGGCCCTGCTGGCGTGCAGGATCAGGTCCTCGCGCAGCCGGTCGATGTCCTGGGAACTGAGCGGTTCCGGCATAAACGCGGGATCCTGCGTCGGCGAGGCCAGGGCCAGGTGCAACTCTGCCGTTCGTCTACCCAGCAGCGCAGCCGCATCGAGATATGGGCCCACGTGCTCACGCGCCAATTTTGTTTCCGGAGTTTCACTCAACAAACCCAGGGTGGTTTGCCCCTCCGCCACTCCGCCCTGGGCAAAACTCTGCGCCGCGCTGGCCTCGTAGTAGCGGTCCAGCTCTTCCAGGGTCCAGCTCCACCCATCGCCTTCGTTTGCGACCAGGCCTTGCAACATCGCCATCGTCGAGGGTTCCTGCCCTTTGCGCGTGTATTGGATCGAACCACCAAAGGGCGCGATGTGAGTGAAGTGCGTTTGCTCGGTGAGATAACTTCCGATCTCGGTGTCGGGATTGGGACCGGCTTGCTGTCTGCGGAACAGCTTCATGATCAGGTGGTCGCCGAAGATAATCGAGGTGTTGCTTTGCTCCGCCGAGCCCCGCCGCGGCACCTCCCGCGATGGACCCTGTAAATGAGCCAGCGTGCTGCTGGGTACTCCCAGGATGACGCCATCGCGTGAGGAAATCTGAGCCCCCCCGGTGATCAACGCCAGGAGCGCTTCGCTGGCGCTATCGTTATAGACCGCTTCATGAAGCACGCCCCCATCCGCGGCGGTAACCACCCGCGCCAGCAGGGCATTGGGCGACTCTTCCCGCAGTGCGTCCGCTGCCTTGCCGAACAGCAATCCCAAGGTGACCAGGTAAGTGTCGCATTCCCCTTCACCGTATTGCACCTGGACCAGCGCCAACGCGCTGGTCCCGTGATTGAAGACGGCCCAATCTTCAATCCTGGTGCCGGTGATGGGACGTGACTTGCCGCCAAACCATCGTTGGCGGCCCAGATAAGCCCGCAGCACCGACTCCTCCAGTTCCCTGCGGCCAGTACCCTCAAGAATGCTCATCCAGTCCGTGGTTCCGCTGATCTCGAGTTCGGGCTCCCCGGCGTCGTCGAGGTGCGACACGGGCTCGGGCGAGGGTTGTAATTCCAGCCACAGAAAGCCGTAGGGCCCAACGGTCAAGGGATAGGGAGTGGTCCGGATGCGAGGAAACTCGACATAGCCCAGCATCTCGATCGGCACCATGCCGGCAAACGCGGCCAGGTCCAACTCCACCGGTTGAGCAAAGCGGGAGAGGTTAGCAACGCAGAGAACTCTTTCGTTTTGATACTCGCGGATGTAGGCGAGAATTTTACGGTTGGTTGGATTGAGGAAGCTCAGGGTGCCGCGGCCAAAGACCTGGAAGAGTTTGCGCAGGGCGATCATGTTGCGCATCCAGCTCAGCAGGGAAGACGGGTCCCCCTGCTGTGCTTCTACGTTGATCGCCTCATAGCCCCAAACTGGGTCCATGACCACCGGGCTGTACAACTTCGCAGGTGTGGCGCGGGAAAAGCCGGCGTTGCGATCCCCGCTCCACTGCATCGGGGTGCGCACTCCGTTGCGGTCGCCGAGGTAGATGTTATCGCCCATGCCGATCTCATCACCGTAGTAAACAATAGGCGTGCCGGGAAAGGAGAAGAGCAGGCTATTGAGAAGCTCGATGCGGCGGCGGTTGTTATCCACCAAGGGCGCCAGGCGCCGCCGGATGCCGACGTTGATGCGCATGCGCGGATCTGCGCTGTAGGCCAGGTACATGTAGTCCCGCTCTTCATCGCTGACCATCTCTAGCGTGAGCTCATCATGATTGCGCAGGAACAGACCCCACTGGCAGTTGTGCGGAATCGCCGGCGTTTGCGCCATGATGTCGGTAATCGGCAGGCGGTCTTCCTGGCGCAGCGCCATATACATCCGGGGCATAAGAGGAAAGTGAAATGCCATGTGGCATTCATCGCCGTCGCCGTAGTAGATACGCACATCGTCGGGCCACTGGTTCGCTTCCGCGAGAATCGTTCTGGCGGCGTATGACTTGTCTATCTCGGCGCGAATGCGCTTCATGACGGCGTGCGTTTCCGGAAGGTTCTCGCAGTTGGTGCCTTCGCGCTCCACCAGGTACGGAATGGCATCGACGCGCAGCCCATCCACCCCCATGTCAAGCCAGTAGCGCATGATTTTTATCACCTCTTCAATCACCGCGGGATTGTCATAGTTCAGATCCGGCTGGTGAGAGAAGAAGCGATGCCAGTAGTACTGCTGGGCTTCAGGATCCCAGGTCCAATTGGATTTTTCGGTGTCGGTAAAGATGATGCGCGCGCCGGTATATTTTTGATCGGTGTCACTCCACACGTAGAAGTCGCGTTCGGGCGAGCCTTTAGGCGCGAGCCTGGCCCGCTGGAACCAGGGATGCTGATCGGAGGTGTGATTGATGACCAGCTCAATCATCACTTGCAGACCCCGGTTATGCGCCTGGATCAGGAACTCCCGGAAGTCCTGCATGGTGCCATAGTTCGGGTGCACGCTCAGGTAATCGGAGATGTCGTAGCCGTCATCGCGGAGAGGCGAAGGAAAGAAGGGAAGCAGCCATAGGCAAGTGACTCCCAGGTCCTGCACATAATCAAGCTTGCTGAGTAGTCCCTGGAAATCGCCGATGCCGTCGTTGTTGCTGTCCATGAATGCCTTGACATGCAACTCGTAAATGATCGCGTCCTTGTACCAGAGCGGGTCCGCCGCGCTTCCCGGTTGCTTCAATCGTGCCTCCCCGGCTTCGCGCCTGGGTAAATTGTAACTATTACAGTCGTGTGATCGGTCATGCCGTTTTCCTAAGGCAGGACGCGGAAGAGATGCGCCGGCATTTCCGCCGGCCGCAGGGCAACATAGTTCCTCGACCCCTGCCAGCGATAAGAGTGATCCGCCAACAGATCGTAAACTTCAAATGTATCTCCCGCGGCCAGCCCCAGCACCCCTAAATCCAGGTAAACCCAGCCCGTCTGAACCACGAAAGGATCGAGATTGACCACAACCAGGACAGTATTGCTGCCGTCTGCCGTGCGCTTGGAATAGCAGATGAGCGATGGGTTGTCCGTGGGGTGGAAATGCAGCCGCTCATTGCTCTGCAGCGCCTTGTTTTGCCGCCGGATCTGGTTCACCCTGGCGATCAGCGGTTTCAAGCTGGTGGGTTTTTGCAAATCCCAGGTCTTGATCTCGTATTTCTCCGAGTCCAGGTATTCTTCGCTGCCGGGCTTCGCTGGAGTGCTTTCTCCCAACTCAAAAGCCGGTCCATAGATCCCGTAATTGCTGACCAGTGTAGCTGCCAGTATCAGGCGGTTGCGAAAGGCCGGCAGGCCTCCAGACTGCAGGCTTTTGGCCAGGATGTCGGGGGTGTTCGGCCAGAAGTTGGGCCGGAAGTATTCCCGTAGTGGAGTAGCGGTGAGTTCCAGCATGTACTGCGTTAGTTCTTCCTTGGTGTCACGCCAGGTGAAGTAGGTATAAGACTGGGAAAAACCAAGCTTAGCCAGCCGCTCCATCACCCGTGGCCGGGTAAAGGCCTCGGCCAGAAACAGGACACCGGGGTCTTTCGCCTTCAACTCAGGGATGACCCACTGCCAGAAAGGGAAAGCTTTGGTATGCGGATTGTCTACGCGAAAGATGCGCACACCCTGATCCATCCAAAAGCTGAAGACCCCCTTGAGGGCGTCCCAAAGCCCCTGCCAATTGGAAGACTCAAAGTCCAGTGGATAGATGTCCTGGTACTTCTTAGGTGGATTTTCCGCATATTGAATCGATCCGTCGGGGCGTTTCTTAAAGAACTCGGGATGTTCTTTGACCCAGGGATGATCCGGCGAACATTGAAAGGCGATATCGAGGGCGATTTCCATTTTCATTTGGATGGCCCGCTGTACCAGGTCCTTGAAGTCGGCTAGGGTGCCTAGGGCGGGGTGGATCGCGGTGTGGCCTCCCTCTGCCGACCCGATCGCCCAAGGGCTGCCCTCATCACCCGGTGCGGCCTCCACTGCGTTGTTCTTGCCTTTGCGGAAGCTTGTCCCGACGGGAGAGATGGGAGGTAGGTAGAGGACGTCAAAACCCATTTCCGCCACGTAGTCTATCCGGGCAGTAACGTCGCGCAGGGTGCCGTGTTTGCCCGGGACGGTTGACCAGGATCGCGGGAAAAGCTCATACCAGCTGGAAAAGCGCGCCCGCTCCCGGTCTACGATAATTTCCAGTTCGTGGTCGTAACGGGTCTCGAGTGCGGTATTCGGATAGCGCTTGACCATTTCCGCGAGTTCGTCCCGCAATGCAAGTTCAGCAGTTGCAGAGTCATCGATTCCGGTTCTGAGTGCCTTAGCCCAGGTTGCCAGCTTTGCGCTGTCTTGTTTCGTTGCCCTGGCCTGCACCAGTTCAAGAAGAATCGCGCCGGCGGCAAACGGCACTTTGAGATCCTGCTGTGCCGCTATGCGCTTCTCGAGGTCGTGGCGCCAGGTTCCGAAATGATCGACCTCACCCACAATCGTGTAGCGATAGCGGCCGACTTGCCCGACGGCAAATTCGCCCTGCCAGCGGTCGTTTCCCAGCGGCCGCATTTCCGTCATCTGCCAGTCGGGATCCCCTTCCTGCTTCCACAGGAGCCGTGCCCGCACCTCGTCATGCCCGTCGCCGAAAACATCCGCTTGTATAGAGACCGTGTCGTCGACAATCCGCTTGATCGCGAAGCGCCCACAGTTCAATTCGGGTTCTACGTTCTCGATCACCACCCGGTTTCGTCCCTCGTTCGGCTTCGCCATTACACCTCCACCACCCCATTGTAGGCAGATGCAGTTTCCTGCGGTCGCGTTCGATTGCCCTGAGCTTCAGAACAAGGTCTTCCGTCGCCGTTCAGCGTCGCTATTCCACAATTTTTTACCCATTCGTTTGCTCCCCGATGGACAATCGATGGATGCGCCTAATCACCTATCGTCGCGATGCAGCCACTGGCCCGGCTCTCCTTAAAGACGGCCATGTCTTTCCTCTCACTCCGCTCGGATATTCGGACACAGCGGCCTTCATCGCCGCGGGACCCAAGAGGTGGGCTGGGGTGAATCTCCAACTGGAAGAAACTGGCCTGAATTTGCTCGCGCCCCTGTCTTCCGTAACCCTGGAGGCTCCCCTGCTGCGGCCTTCGAAGATCCTCTGTATCGGCCTGAATTACCGCGACCACGCCGTGGAATCGAAAATGGAGCCGCCCAAGTTTCCTACTGTTTTTACCAAGTACCCGCTGACCCTCATTGGGAACGGGCAGCCCATCCTGTTGCCGCGCGCCAGCCAGCAACCCGACTACGAGGCCGAACTGGCGGTCGTGATCGGGCAGGGCGGACGCAATATACCGGAGGCAGACTGGGAGAACCACGTCTTCGGCTATACGATCCTCAACGACGTAAGCGCTCGGGATGTGCAGTTAGCCACTTCCCAATGGACGCTGGGCAAGAACTTCCCCACTTTCGGGCCCCTGGGACCGTGGATCGTTTCCAAGGATGAAGTGCCCGATCCTCACCAATTGGACATCTCGCTTTCCATCAATGGGGAAACATTACAGAAGTCCAATACCCGGGAGCTCATCTTCAAGCTGCCTCGCCTCATCTCCTACATTTCCACCATGATGCCCCTGGTGCCGGGAGACATTATCAGCACCGGGACGCCGGCGGGCGTCGGCATGGGCCGCACTCCGCAGCGCTGGCTTAAACCAGGAGACGATGTGGTGGTGGAGATTGCCGGGATCGGCAGTCTACGAAACCCGGTCCTCGCCGAACCTTAGGCGATCTTGATTCCCCGGCCCATGAAGCCCCCCTGCAAGACTTGGCACATTGCCTTCTTCACCTCCAGTAAAGCAACGCGCTTACTCTGGATTATTAGCTCTGCCAGTGCTAGCATCACGCCACCGGCGCGTCCGGCATAGATTTCGTGAGAGATACTCTCCATGGTCCGGGTCATCACCATTGAACGGGAGTACGGCAGCCAGGGAGCGGAATTTGCACACCGCCTGGCTGACAAGCTGCATTGGAAACTCGTCGATCGTTGCCTGATTGACGAAATCGCTCACAAGGCGGGTGTTCCGCAAAGCATGGCGGAGCAATGTGATGAACGCCTTGACCCCTGGTACTACCGGATGGGCAAGTCCTTCTGGCATGGCAGCGTGGACCGCCTCCCCGCGCCGCCCAAAGATCAGGTGTTCGACAGCGAACGCATGGTCGAGTTTGTACGCAGCTACCTCAAGCAGTGCGTGGCCGACGGTAACTGTGTGATTGTTGGCCGCGGCGCCGCCTGCGCATTGGCCTCGCTTCCGGGAGTCTTCAACGTCTTCGTCTACGCGTCGCTTTCGAGAAAGATTCGCTGGTTCGAACAACACTTTCCGGAGCACGCCGGAAGCGCCAAGGCGGAGCTTGAGGCCACCGACAGACGGCGGGAGGAGTACATTCGCCGCTACTACGAGCGCGACTGGACAGACCGGCGCCTCTACCACATGATGATCAACTCATGCATGGGTTGTGACGCTATGATCGAAGCCGTGCTCGACGGAGCCGGGATGGCCGCGGTCCGGCAACAGGTAGCGGCTGGGAGCAGATAGCAAACCACGTTAGACTTCTGAGGGCGCCCCGCTGAACCTTACCCTGGCTTTCGTCGCCCAACGGACCCGGAGCGATCTGCTCGGCCCGGCCATTAAGCTATACCTGGATCGCATAACTCCCTTTGCCGCCGTCGAAGCGGTTGCTTTCCGTACCGAGGAGATACTGTTTGATTTTGTAGCCCGCCAACGAGCGCGCACGGCGGCGTGGCTGGTGCTGCTTGACAGCCGAGGGGAAGCTCTCTCCTCAGAACAATTAGCCAAATGGCTCGGGGTGCGCCGGGATTCAGGCCAGCAAGCGATTGTTTTCGCCATTGGTCCCGCAAACGGCTGGTCGGACCGGGCGGCCCGGCAGGCACAAACAGTGCTGTCCCTGGGTCCCATGACTCTGCCCCACGAACTCGCTCGACTGGTACTGGCTGAACAGCTCTACCGGGCATTTACAATACTTGCTGGGCATCCGTACCACACCGGGCACTGATGCCAGCCGCTGCCAGGCTGGATTTCCTGTGGAGTTTGTTGGCGTTGGCAAAGTTCATGCGGCTTTCCTTAATGAAAGCCGCACACGCGGTCGTGTCCAGCGCAGCGTACAGAAAATCCGGGAGCGACCCTGGCGCGTTCCGGCCGGCATTTCGGCCAGAGCCTTACTCCAGATGCTGCCAGCCGGAGAAAGAGTATTGACGTAGCTTCTCCGGCAGGAAAAGCTGCACAAAATCAAAGGCAGAAAGATCGCACCAGCTGTAAGCTCCAGGCACTGGAGCGCTATGGGAGCCACGTGGGGCGCGTGGCGAAAGGGTATACATGTCCTGGTTCAAGCGGCAAGAGAACGAGATTGAAACGAATTCAACGGAGAAGAACGTGCGCACCGAAGGTTTGTGGCAGAAGTGCGAAGGCTGTGGGCAATCCATCTTCAAGAAAGAGTTCGAAGACAATCTCCAGGTCTGCCCAAAGTGTGGACACCATCTCCGCCTGGATGCGCGCAGCCGCATCGCCAGCCTGCTCGAGCCGGGGTATCAGCTGGTTGATCTCGAGCTCGTATCCACTGACCCGCTCGAGTTCGTCGATATCAAGCCTTATAAGGACCGGCTGGAAAAAGCCCGGACCGAGACCGGCCTCAATGACGCGGTGATGAATGCTGTGGGCAACCTCGGCCCGCATAGCGTCGTTCTCAGCGTCATGGAATTCGCGTTTATTGGCGGGAGCATGGGGTGCGTGGTGGGGGAGACCATCGCCCGCGCCATCGACCGGGCACTGGCCGGTGAGCACCCGCTCATCATCGTTGCTGCGTCCGGGGGTGCGCGCATGATGGAAGGCGTCGCCAGCTTGATGCAACTGGCGAAAGTGTCCGCCGGCCTTGCGCAATTGGATGATGCAGGTCTGCCCTACATCTCGGTGCTTACCAATCCCACCACAGGCGGGGTGACCGCAAGTTTTGGCATGCTGGGCGATCTCAACATTGCCGAACCGGGCGCTCTCATAGGCTTCGCCGGTCCACGGGTCATCGAGCAAACGATTCGACAGAAACTTCCTGAAGGATTCCAACGGTCGGAGTTCCTGCTCGAACACGGTATGCTCGACGCGATCGTAGCCCGCCGCGACCTCAAGGGTTACCTGATTCGTGCCCTCGACTTCATGCGCCCTGTGGCAAGTTAGAGCATTCGTCGCAACCTTTGGCGCATTTGCTGTTGCCCACATCGCCGGTTGCGCGGGTTGGCGCGGGATCGTGGGGGGAATTCACTTAAAATAGGAATATGTCTTACGCTTCGGCCCTTGACCGCCTATACGCTCTCGGTCAGGAATTGCACACCGCGCCCGGCATGCCCCGCCGGAAATTTGAGCTGGCTCACATGCGCACCCTCATGGCGGCGCTGGGCAATGCCGAGCGCGACTTCACATCCGTGCTCGTCGCGGGCACCAACGGTAAAGGATCAACCTCTTCGACATTGGCCAGCATTCTTGCCCGGGCTGGCTATAGAACTGGTCTTTATACCTCGCCTCACTTGAGCAGCGTCAATGAGCGCATCCAGGTGGATGGCGCCATGATCGGCGATAACGAGTTGGCATCCCTCTTCTTCCATGTCGAGGAGATCGCTACAGCATTGGTACAAGATGGGCGGCTGCCTGCGCTGCCGAGTTTTTTCGAGACCCTCACTGCAATGGGGTTTCTGTATTTTGCTTCCCGTAAGGTGCATACCGCGATCGTGGAAGTAGGCATGGGCGGTCGCCTGGATGCGACCAATATTGTCGAGCCGGTGGTTTCAGTGATTACCGACATCTCGCTCGACCACATCGAGTGGCTCGGCTCGACGGTGGATCAGATAGCGCGGGAGAAAGCCGGTATTCTGCGCCGCGACGGCATCATGGTCACGCTGCCACAGCATCCTGAAGCGAACCAGGCATTGGGAGAGGTCGCGGCCCAACTGCAGGTGCGCGGAGTGGATGCGGCTCGGTACGTGCCGGTGCACAATCATCCCGAGCAGTACACGCGCAATCGCTACCCGCTTTCCGTGATGGGGGAACTGATCGGGATCGACTCCCCCCTGGCGGGTGCGCATCAACAGCGCAATCTGGCGTTAGCCATTGCCACGGCGGTCGAGTTAAGAAACAATCATGGTTACAATATCACTCCCATCGATATTCAGGCCGGCATCCGCGATACGGTCTGGCCGGCGCGGCTGGAGCATATCGCCGGCAATGGAGGCCGGGCAGATGTGCTGCTGGACGTGGGCCACAATCCTGCTGGAGCCTGGGCGCTGCGCGCGGCCGTCTCGCAGTTGGATAAAGGCCAACCCTTGACCCTCGTTTTTGGCTGCCTCAAAGACAAACCGGTAGCGGAGCTCGCCCAGATTCTTTTTCCGCTCTTCGGGCGCGTGCTCGTGACAACACTTGAGTCGCCACGCAGTGCATCGCTCGAAGACCTGCTGGCAGCAGCGCACACCACCGGCAGCGAGGTCGAGGCAGCACCGGGCGCTGTAAGTGCTCTGGAGCGAGCGCTCGAAATCACTCCAGCCAACGGTTTGGTTGTCGTTACCGGATCCGTTTATCTGGTTGGACAAGTGCGTCCGCTGCTGACGGCTTCCCGGCCGGCGGCTACGGAGCCGCTTGGGGTATGAGCACTACACTTGATACGCTGCCGCCGCTCTCGCTAACGCGCCGGCTAAGTTCCAATCTGGTGCGGGGTCCCTTGTTCTTTTTCTTTACGGGATTTTTCGGGTGCATTTCACTGGCCGCCTCTTGCCTGGAAAAAGATGGCCGGATACAGCATGACATCGCCAGGCGATGGGCGCGGACTTCGTTGCGCGTCGCCGGCGCTCCCGTCACTGTTGTCGGTCGTGAGAATCTTCCTACCCTCGCCATCTACACTTCGAACCATACCTCGTTCATGGATACCCCGGTGATTTTCAGCAGCCTCCCCTTCCAGTTTCGGATCCTGGCCAAACAGAGCCTCTGGAAGTGGCCGTTCATCGGTTGGCACCTGAACCGCTCCGGCCAGATACCAGTGGACGAGGAAAGCAGCGGCGGCTCGATCGCTGGGCTCAATCGTGCCATCCGGGCGCTGAAAGCAGGCTTGCCGCTCTTTATCTTTCCTGAAGGCGGTCGAACTCACGATGGAAGAATGCGGCCCTTCATGCGCGGACCGGCTTATATTTCCATACGAGCGCGGGTTCCACTGGTGCCGATGGCGCTGATTGGTACCTATGAACTGTTGCCAATACACACCCACCACTTCCGTCCCCGGCCAGTCAAACTGGTCATTGGCAGACCCATCGACCCATCGGAATATACCATCCGTCAAGCGGATGAGCTGACCGCCAGGCTGCGCAGCGAGATCCAGCAGCTTTACCAGAGCCACGCCGGACCGGATGACTTCACCCTCGACCTGGTGGCAGCATCAACAAGAGAGGCTCCATGATTTCTACAATGCCCCGCATCGCCATCCCTGAGCCCACCTCTACGGACCAAGCCTATAACCAACGCAGCCTGCCCCAGTACATTCGCGCGGTAGAAGCGGCGGGAGGAATCGCGGTTCCGATTTCTCTCGAACAACCTCCGGCTTCACAGGCGGAGATCCTCGCCTCATGCATCGGAATACTGCTACCCGGCAGTCCGGCGGATATAGATCCCGCGCGATACGGGCAGCAGGCAGTGGAAGCGTGCGCAGCCAAGGATTTGCCCCGTGAGGCTGCGGACGATCTTCTCTTGCGGGATGCGTTCTCTCAGGGGAAGCCCATCCTGGGTATCTGCTATGGATTGCAGTCGCTAAACGTCTGGCGACAGGGCAGCCTCATCCAGGACTTGCCGCACTTTAAGGAAACGGGAACTTCCGATGGCAGGGGAATGGTTAACCATCAACCGGGGCGGGAGGTACAAAATGCGCACCCGGTCCTGGTGACGCCAGGTTCACGCCTTTCTCATTTGGTGCCAAAGGCGGAGCAGGGTGCGTTGCGACTTTCGGTGAATTCGAGCCACCATCAGGCGATTGATCGCCCCGGGAGCAACCTTGTGGTTGCCGCCATCAGTCCCGCGGATGGAATCATCGAAGCATTGGAGGGCGCAGAACCGGGTCAATTCGTGGTTGCTGTGCAATGGCATCCGGAGCGGAGCTACGAGAGCAGTGAAGCGTCGCGCGAATTGTTCGCGGCCTTCCTTTATGCAGCTCGTAGCTGGGCATCTTCTCAGACGGTGTCAATCGGCGCCGGCGAGCCGTGAATCCCGCGTCGGGCGGGATGATCGAAGAGATTCAGGAAGCCTTCGCTGCGGGAGGGATAGATGGACTGCCCGCAAGTTGCTACGAGCAGTTTTCTCTCTATCTGGGGCTTCTCCTGCGTTGGAACGCGCGCCTGAACCTGACCGCCATTCGGGACCCGGAACAAATCATCCGTCGCCACTTTGTGGAGTGCGCTTTTGCCGCCCAGCATCTTCCTGGGGATATAGATAGCCTGTTGGATTACGGCTCCGGCGCAGGGCTTCCGGGGGTTGCCATCGCGATCTGCCGTCCGGAGATCCGAGTAACTTTGGCTGAGGCGCAGGGAAAGAAGGCGGCCTTTCTACGGGAAGTGGTCCGGACGGTCGGGACAAAAACGGAGGTTTATGACGGGCGAGTGGAAACAATGCCGCAAGGGCGTCCCTTCCATGCAGTTTCCATGCGAGCTGTCGAGAAAATGGAGTCGGCTATACCGATTGCCCTCCGGTTGGTTGAACGCTACCTGGTGCTCCTGACCACCGAGCGATCTGCGGCGGGTTTTGAGGCTCCGGAACTCCAATGGCTGGACCCCGTTCATCTACCCAATGCCGAGCACACAATCCTGGCGATCGGACACCGCGCTAAAGCGGGCAAAACAGCTGAATAGGGGCCATTGTTCCACGTGGAACAATGCCGTCTATCTCCTCTGATTAGAGTTGCTTCCGCTGGATGTTCCACGTGGAACATCCACGTTTTCCACTGGCTTAATCTGCAATTAACAATCGCAACGTCCCCGTCCTCGCGCCTCTATCTCCTTCCAAATGCGATAGTTGTAGCTCCCGCCACCAGACGCCCCAGAGGGTTCTCCACAATCAACGCCCACTTCTGCACATCGCCTGTTTCTTGCTCTCGTGGCCCGCACTCGGTACTCTTCAATCACGCATGGGTAAAGTAATCGCGGTCGTCAATCAGAAGGGCGGGGTTGGAAAAACCACAACCGCAATCAATCTCTCTGCGGCATTGGCCCTTGAGGGCCTCACCTGCCTACTCGTCGATTGCGACCCGCAAGCCAACTCCTCCGGGGGATTCGGCATAGCGCGTGACGAAAATCGCAACTCCACCTACGACATCCTGACGGGAAACGCGACCGTTGCCGAAGCAACACTGCCCACCGAGATAGATACCCTGAAAATCGTTCCCGGCAGCCATCACCTCATCGGCGCTACCGTGGAGCTAATCCAGGCAGATCGTCGCGAATACCGCCTGCGCCAGGCCCTGGAACCCGTCCGCAATCAGTACAACTTCATTATTCTGGATTGCCCCCCGGCCCTCGATCTCCTTACCCTCAATGCCCTAGTGGCCGCCGATCGTCTGCTCGTCCCCATGCAAGCGGAATACTTCGCCCTGGAGGGCATCTCGGAGCTCCTCACCACCCTAGGGCGCATCCAGGCCGCGTTCAATCCAACCCTCGATATCGAAGGCGTCATTCTCACTATGTATGACGAACGCACGAACCTGGCCCAGCAAGTGACAGAAAACCTGCGTAAGTTCTTCGGGGCTAAGCTGCTCAAGACAGCGATCCCACGCAACATCCGCCTGGCAGAAGCACCCAGTTACGGCAAGCCGGTCGCACTCTATGATCCCCGGTCCCGCGGCGCCGAGAGTTATCGCGAGCTGGCTGAGGAAATCCTCGCTCGCAATCACATCGATAGCCCAAAGGCCCTGGAGCGAAAAGCTGCTCTGCAGGCGCAATCACGACAGGAGACGAAAGTACGTTTCTGGCCTTATGCTTGACCACCATTGTCCCCCTGAGGAGGATTTCCTCAGGAATCAACGGCCAGTCGTCCACCTGGCCGCCGAGGTTTTTGTAGTTCTCAACCCCCGAGGCTTTTTTAGGAAGATCAATGACCGCTGCTGTTGAAGTTCCCAAGCGCCGCGCACTCGGCAAGGGTCTCGAATCCCTGCTCCCAGGACGATCTGGATTCTCCTCAACTCCCGCGCCTGCCGCGCCCCCTCCCGACGAGGGCAAACCGAGGGAAATACCTGTCGATCAGATCGAGCGAAATCCCTTCCAGACGCGCGGGAACATTGACCAGAATGCTCTCAAGGAGCTCTCCGCCTCGATTGCGGCAACTGGCGTCGTGCAACCGGTGCTGGTGCGGCCGCTAGCCGACAACCGCTTTCAGCTGATTGCCGGTGAACGCCGCTGGCTCGCCTCCAAAATGGCGGGCAAGACGACGGTCCCCGCTATCCTGCGCCACGTCTCCGATGAGCAGGCCATGGAGATGACGATCGTTGAGAACCTCCAGCGCACCGACCTGAACCCGATGGAGCAGGCCCGTGCCTATGATCGTCTGGGCCAGCAATTCAAAATGACGCAAGAACAAATGGCTCAGCGTACGGGCAAGGATAGGGCCTCGGTCGCCAATTTCCTCCGCCTGCTTCGCCTTCCGCTCGAGGTGCAAAACAAAGTAGAGACTGGGATGCTTAGCTTTGGCCACGCACGCACACTGCTGGCACTGGAGTCGCCTGATGCGATCCTGAAGGCCGCGCAAAAAGTAAGTGCGCTTTCCATGTCAGTCCGCCAGACAGAGAGTTATGTGCAGGGACTTTTAAACCCGGAGAAAAAACCCAAGCCTGAAGAAAAGGAGAAGGCTCCGCTCGACCCCAACGTGCGCGAGGCGCGCGATCGCCTGCAGAGGGCCCTTGGCCTCAAGGTTTCGATCGAAGACAAGAACGGCCGCGGACGCGTGATCATCGAATACTCTCGCCTGGAAGATTTTGACGCCCTGCTCGAAAGCATCGCCGGCAAGTAGAGCCCGGTTTCGACGATCGGAACAGCCGTGGTCGAGGCAGCATGCCCGCACGCAGCACGCGGTGCAACTTAGCGCAACCCTGCATATGATACCATTACAGTTACATTTAAAATACCAGCAATCAGCAGGGTCTCGCGGCATCCGCTTATGAATGCGGGAGCCTTGGCGTTTCGCTTCCGCGTGGTGATCTTCCTGCTGCTGTACCTGCTTGGCTTTCGGCCGCCGTGGGGAGCTGACTTTCGCGGCGGCAATGAAGGTACGCTCTGGCTCGCGGCCTCCACCTTCGCTGCCCGCAGCGGCTGGATTGGTTTAGCCGTCGCAACCCAGACCGTGACGCTCATAGCCCTGGTCTGTCTGGCGATGGGGGCCATCCTGCGCGTGTGGGGCACCGCCTATCTCGGGTCCGGCGTCATGCGCGGCGCCGCGATGCAAGGGGACCGATTGCTAGCCGCGGGACCTTATCGCTATCTTCGCAATCCGCTTTATCTGGGATCCTGGCTGCTCGCGCTTGCGGCCTCAATTCTCATGCCGCCCAGCGGAGCCGCTTTCTTCGTCCCTGCCTTCAGCGTCTTCGCACTATTTCTCATCTCCGCGGAGGAGCGATTCCTCTCCGCTCAGCTGGGCGATGTCTACCGGCAGTACTGTCGCCGTGTTCCCCGCTTGTGGCCTCGGACCGGCGGCGCTGAAGCTATTTCCCACGCGCGTCCCCATTGGCTCCAGGCTCTTCTTGCCGAAACGTATCCCATCGCCTTTACCTTCTGCTTCGCTGTCTTCGCTTGGCGCTATAACGCCCGCATCCTGATCCAGTGCCTGCTGATCTGCTATGGTCTGGCCCTGATCATGCGCGCGTTTACGAAACCACCCAAAACCCAGGCGGGCGCAGGTGCATAGCGAATCCTCTTTAGTTTTCGGAAACAAGAAGCAAGCGCAGAGATTTTTGAAGCGGGATCGACGATTTACAGGGAGATTTGTGATCTGGCTCTTGCCGTCAGGGATTGGACACCCGGATCCTCGGCAACACGCGCGGCCAGGCAGGGGATGATGCAGCGATCCAGGTACAGAGGGCGCGGCGGCGTGTCGCCTGGCCCTCTTCGCGTGCTTCTTACTTCACCCTGGGACCTGTGTTGATGGCGACCCATGCGGCCATGGGTTGCGCGACTTAGGCCGGCATCATCTGGTCCAGACCGGATTTCCTGCCTTGCGAAACTGGACGCCGACGCGTGTGCGGCTTTCGGTGAGGAAAGCCGCATGGAGATAGTCTGCGCCACCAACACCAACAGGAAATCCGGGAATCGCCGCCATCACTCAGCCTGCTTGCTACTTCCTTGGCGGTGCGATGGTATCTTTAGCAGCCTTGGCCACGCGGAACTTCACCACGGTCTTGGCTTTGATCTTGATGGTTTCGCCGGTTTGCGGATTGCGACCCATACGGGCCTTGCGCTCGGCCTTCACCAACCGGCCCAGCCCCGGGATGACGAAAACGCCATTCTTCTTGGTCTCCTTCACCGCCGTTTCAGCGAGCAGGTCAAGAAATGCTGCGGATTGCTTGTTGGTCAACTCAAGCTTTTCTGCCATTGTGCGAACCAGTGCTGTCTTGGTCATGCCTGTTGCCATATTGTGTCCTTCTTTCTCCTGTTATTTCATGGGCCCATGGTGGCGTGTTTTCGCACCTGGAGAATCCATGTCCTGCTTGACGCTTCACCCGGTACCTTCGGATGCTCGTGCGAAACTTGCATCGATCGTCAGGAAACCCAGTGTTTATGCGGGTAAAAACGAACCCACCGCCGTTTACGATGCGGCTTTGTCCCGCGTTTGTCAATCGAAAAACCGCCATTTGTTCTGTTTTTGGCTTGTTTTTCCAAGATTTTCCCTAATTTCCTTGGTTTTCCTTTGATTTCTGCCCTTTTTCCTATAAACCAAACAGGGGCCGCCGCTTCTTTTCCATACCCGCAATCAGAGGCGTGTTGAGCGCATTCACCAGCGGAGCAGCGAGACGGAAGCGCTGGATCACTTCGCTTGCGAGGTTCTTCTCGAGAGCCGCCTTAGGCGCGAGGGTGGCTTCCAAACCCCACTGCCGGCACAAAAGCAAATCCATCGCCGGGTGGTCTTTAGGAAAACCCTTCGGAGCGCGCGTGAGCGGCATGCAGCTCATGGACTCCATGGTGCGCCGCAATTTGCGGTCTGTGAGCAGCCGCCGTACTTCCTCATGATGGATAGCCAAATATCTCCGGATTGCCAGTAGCTGCTCTCGCTCTGGCATATAGACGCCGGCGGCAATCAACACCTCATCGGGAGAAATATGCATGTAATAGCCGCCCCCCGATGTCTTCTCCAAACCTGCACGTGACCACCATGCCGAGATAAGGCTCTTGTACGGCCGCTTGTCAGAAGAAAAGCGTATGTCGCGATAGATGCGCATCATACATTTTTGCGGCGGCCGCACATGCGCCGGCGCAAAGTCTTCCATTGCCCTGTTCACCGTTTCGATCAGGGCAAGCATCGGCTGCTTGAGCTCGCGCTCAAACTCCTGCTTGTGGGCCTCAAACCACTCCCGCCGGTTATTTCGCCGCAGGCTCCGCAAAAATCTGAGCCCGGCTTCACGGAAGTACGGTTCCCCGGATTTCCTGTTGGTGTTGGTGGCGCTGGCTAGCTCCATGCGGCTTTCCTCACTGAAAGCCGCACACGTGACGGCGTCCAGTTTCGCGAGGCAGGAAATCCGGGTTCCCCGGCAACGTGTGCGAATTGAGAGGTCATGCTTGGATAGCGAAATAGATATGTTAAGCGGAAGCCGCGATTTCAGTAGTTGCCGTTGCTTATCTCTGCAACGAGTGTAGAGCCGGTAACCTCGAAGGTACCCTAAATCCTGTTTTTCAGTACAAAAGTAATGGGCATGTCGCGCCAGGCTCGATCGTGTTTATATTGATCTGCAATAGACTTTGCATTGCCTCCCTCAATCTGACAAGGCTGTCCGGCTGCTCACATACATGAGACAACTTGCCTTTTTTGTCTTTTTTCTAGCCGCATCTACGCTGTGCGCGCGTGCGCGTGTACATGAGATGGAGTTCGACCAAGCTCGCGAGGTCGCCCTCATCGTTGCCCGTTTCGACAACATCACGGTGGACGATCGCACGATCGTGATGAATTCGATGGACACCCGGACCGAAGCCGGCTTTATCCCCGGCTACTATAGCTTTTCCATCATTCGCGAGAGCGATTCTCCCGCGCGCCCGGATGAAACCATTCGCATGTATGTAGTTTCCAAGAAGACGGCCGACACCTGGGAACTGAATCTTTGCACCCACTACTCATTTCCTGAATTGCAGAAGTTTCAGCAAGACCTCATGCATAAGACCGGAGCCAATGCCGCTGACGATCGTGATATGCCCAAAGCGATCGGCTGTGCCAATCAGGCACAGATGAAGCCGTCGGCAGAATAAGGTGACCACAAAAGAAGATGCCCACACCTCCCTGGCATGGGCATCTTCTCCGCGGCATCACCAAAGTGAGCCGCAAACTAAGGGACCGCAGTGCTGTCGGGGGGGAAACTACACAGCAGTATCGTGGTCCTGCTCAGGTCATTGCATGTGGCATGCCAAATAGAGAGAGGTGGGTAGGGTAGTCAATTCAGCGGTTTATGGCGACGGGCGTTGGTGGCGCGCGGAAAAGTTGGCTCAATCTACTCTCAGCTGGGAAAAATCTACCTGCCCGGTGAACCGTCTGAGGGGCAATTTAGGACAGTTTCGCAATTACTATGGACCGATCAAGATCGCGAGGTGTGGTTTTCCTTGGAAGAAAACCACGAAAAGGCCCCATCGCTTCCCAGCGCGGCACCAGTTGAGAGAAGCGATGTGCGGCTTTCTTCGCGGAAAGCCGCATGCAGTTCGGTGGCCCCACAAAGCTCCACAGGAAATTCCGGGTTCGGCCTACACCCATTGCGAAGCTGCCCTAGTTGCGCATTCCTGCCAGAGCAGCACGGAAAAGAGTCTCGAAGCTTTCTCCTACAGTCTTGTCCTTAGCCACTGCGGCAGCAATTGCCTTTTGCGCCAGCGGGCGTTGGTAACCAAGATTGACAAGGGCGGAGAGCACGTCCTCGGTCGAAGGGCCGGTCTCAACCGGATGAGGAGCAGCAGCCATATCCTCGAGCTTGTCCTTGAGATCCACCACCAGACGCTCCGCCAGCCGTTTACCGATGCCGGGAATCTGGGAAAGAGTGGCATGATCCTGGCCGCGAATGGCGCCCACCAGTCGCTCCGTGCTCAGACCGCTCTGGATGGTGACTGCAAGCTTTGGGCCCACACCACTCACGGTGATCAGTCGCTCGAAAACCCGCTTCTCTTCTCGAGTGAGAAAGCCGTACAGCGCCAGCGTGTCTTCGCGCACATGGGTGTGGATAAACAGTGCGACTTCGGTTCCCTCCGCAGGTAGCGCGCCAAACGTCGACACGCTGATCACAACGTCGTAGCCGACTCCGCCCGCCTCGATGATCGCCTGCTGTGGATGTTTCGCCAGCAGCCGCCCGCGCAGGTGCGCAATCATGCGCTGATTGTACAGAGAGAAGCGCTAGCATTTTCACTTCTGGTAAAAACAGGGCGACCGCTTCCGACCCCTGAATTTCCTGTTCGCAGCTCCAAGAAGAGTCGCGTGTGCGGCTTTCAGTAAGGAAAGCCGCATGAAGTTCGTCGACCCACCCAGCCTCACAGGAAATTCGGGTCGCGGCTCTTCATTAAGAAAAGCCGCACTTCGCCGAATCCGGCAGCACAGGGTGGATGTGAAAATGTTCTAAAACTTGTGGCGATAGGAGATTTGAAAATCATATCCGGGGTTGGGAGGAAAGAGCGCGGCCACATGACGCAGACGCTCGGCCAGCGCGGGCGCCGCCAGCAACGGATACTCGCGTTCGCGCAGATCCGTGTAGTTGAAGTCCAGGGTGAGTGAGAGCATGTAAATCGCGAGAGCGTCGGAAAAGGCCGATTCAAAGAAGCTGCTCTTTGCCTTTTCGTCAATCCGTCCCTTTTCGATGCCCCGGCCCGCTGCGGCCAGCTGGTCTACGCGTGAGAACGTTCTCTCTGCCATGCGCGCGCCCGGGCTTTCATTGCGGCCCCGGTCCAGTGCCCGGCGGCGGCTTTCGTAGCTATCCTGACTGGTTTCACCGCGGACTTCCGCCACCGCTTGCGACCACGCCAGGTCGCAAAAACTCTGCGGCACTCCAGCCGCCTCGACAAAGTGGTGGCCGACATTGATGAAGAATTCGAATGCTAAAGCAAACCTGTCCTGCATTAGCCGGGTGGAGATGAAGATGCAATCAGCGCCGTCAAATTGCACATTGCGGTGACACATGGCGCGATCGCCCAGGTCGATGGTGTACCCGGGCGCAACCATTGTCTCCTCAGTCTCACCAATGGTGAGGGGCACGAAGTAGTAGGCATGCCGGGTAAGCGCCGCGGCCACTGCGTTCGGCACTGCCTGCACAATCGGCTCGAGTTCCTGGGCGGTGATGTGGGTATCGGCAAAGATTGCATAGCACAAGCCGTTTTCGGATTGGCGCACCGGCGTTTGCTGCGCCACGAGCGATGCCGGCAACAACTCCATTTGGGCGACTTCAGCCATAACCTAGTATTCTAGCTGAGTGGGAGGGTGTGCACCGTCCCCATTCTGAGGCCAATCATGAATGCGCAGCAGCAAAACCTTCACCAGGGCGCCAATCCGCGGGCGGAGGGAAGGTTCTTCGGCATTCCCCTGGGCGACTTGGGCTTCTTTACCAGTCTTCTGATGGCTTTCGCGGTGGGTTTTCTCAGCTTCTTCTTGTTCACATTCCTGGCCATCGTCGGCATCATGATTTACAACGGCATGGGCCACCAAGTCGACTACGCCGAGAGCTATAAGTACATCTCCTTCCCCGCCGGCTGTGTCGTCCTGTTGCTCAGTCTCATCTTTTTTGGCACGCTGTGGCTGCGCCGCAAGTTTTTGAGAAGTTAGGGAAGTCCGCCTTCATGCCGCTGATCACCATTGCTCTCGATCCCCCGCAATCGGGCGGCTTGATGAATGCACCACCACCGGAGCAGGCGCGGGCATGGTGCCAGCGGCTGGAAGCTGGCGACATTCTCTACTTCCCCAAAACCCCCATTTCGTTCCGGCCCGAAGATCTTTCTTTCCTGTTGGGCCAGCAACAAACAGGGAGCACGCTGCACAAGAACATCGCTTACAAGCCGAATCTGGATAGCGTGAGCGGCCTCGATGCCAGTACCACGGGCGCCGCGGAGCTGAAGCAGCTGCAGGCGATCATGCGCCAGTATTCGCAGGATGTGACCCGCTTTCTGACTCGATTTCTGTCGCCCTATCAGGGAAGTTGGCAGCTGGACTACGCCAGCTTCCGGCCGCAGGAGGAGGAGGGCCGCGACCTGCCGCTGCGCCGCCGCAACGACCTGTTGCACACCGACGCGTTCCCTACGCGTCCTACGCGGGGAGCGCGCATACTGCGCTTCTTCAACAATATTCACCCATCGCGCACGCGCGACTGGGTGGTCAGCGATCCGTTTCCCGCGCTCGCGCCTCGGTATGCGCCGCAACAGATCGCGCTCCCGGCGGCCGGCAACTCCGCCGGCCGGGCGCTACGTTCCCTGGCCAATGCGGCGGGCCTCGGTCATGCGGTTCCCAGCCTTAAGCGATCGCCCTATGACGACTTCATGATGCGCTTCCACAACTTCCTTAAGGAGAATGCCTCCTTCCAGGCGGAGTGCCGTAAGGAGTATCTGCAGTTTCCGCCCGGCTCCAGTTGGATGGTCTACACCGACATGGTTCCGCATGCGGTGCTCTCGGGTCAGTACGCTCTGGAGCAGACCTTCCTGGTGGAACACCAGGCCATGGTGTCTCCAGAGTCATCGCCTCTTTCCGTGCTGGAGGCCATGACTCACCGCGCGCTGGTGTAGGGCGGCGGTCCTTGCGCGGACTTATGGCGCACCCTTGACCCCGCCTACCGCATCCAGCTTGTAACTCTGGTCTCCATGCGGCCACGATGTTCTCTTCAGCCCTCGACGAATGAGGGTACGGGCACATATCCTTAGGATTAATTCTCCCTAGGAAAATGACGGCGATCGCAGACTCGATAAAGGTTCATCTTCCCGACGGCTCCATTAAAGAATTCCCCGCCGGTACAACTCCCCACGATGTTGCCCAAAGTATCTCGCCGCGGCTGGCTGCCGCGGCGGTGGTGGCGCGCATCCGGCCGATGGCCGCCTCAGACGCTCAGCCCGCGAGTGACGCCGTGCCTGAGGGCGGCGAAGAGACGGCCGAGGCCAGCATGTATAGCGCCGACGAGGTGAGCGCCGAGCGCCTGGTGGACCTGAGCACACCGCTGAACGAGGACGTATCGTTGCATCTGCTCACCGAGAAGGATGCGGAAGCGCTGAAGGTGGTGCGCCACTCCGCGGCGCACGTGATGGCGACTGCGGTGCTCGAGCTCTATCCCGAAACCAAGCTGGGCCATGGACCGGCCACGGACGCCGGGTTCTTCTACGATTTCTACCGCCCCACGCCCTTTACTCCCGAAGACCTTAAGGCCATTGAAGCCAGGATGGGGGAAGTGGTCGCGCGCAATGAGCCTTTCGTGCGCGAATGGGAGTCGCGCGACCAGAGTCTGGAGCGCTTCAAGGCCAGCAATGATTTTATGAAGGCCCACTTCGTCGAACGCTTCACCAAACCGGGCGAGGAAATTTCCTTCTACCGCAACGGCGCCTTCGAAGATTTTTGCCGGGGACCGCACGTGCCTTCGACGGGAAGGGTCAAGTCATTCAAGGTCATGAACCTTGCCGGCGCTTACTGGCTGGGTGACGAAGACAATCCCCAACTGCAGCGCATTTACGGCACGGCATTCTTTTCCAGCAAAGAAATGGAGCAGCACTTTGCCCGCCTGGAGGAGGCGCAACGCCGTGACCATCGTGTGCTCGGCAAGCAGCTGGACCTTTTTTCCATCCAGGAAGTGGCCGGCGCTGGACTGATCTTCTGGCATCCCAAGGGCGCGATGGTGCGCAAGATCATGGAAGACTGGATGCGGGACGAGTGTCTCAAGCGCGGCTACGCGCTGGTCTACACTCCCCATGTCGCGCGCGTGAACCTGTGGCAGATCAGCGGTCACGAAGGCTTTTACGCGCAGAACATGTTCACCCCGATGGAGCTTGACGACGCAGATTACCGGATGAAGCCGATGAACTGCCCGTTCCACATTCTCATCTACAAGAACTCGCCCAAAAGTTACCGTGATCTGCCGGTGAGATATGCCGAACTGGGGAATGTCTATCGCTACGAGCGCTCCGGCACCATGCACGGATTGTTGCGTGTACGCGGATTTATCCAGGATGACGCCCATATCTTCTGCACCCCGGCGCAAATCGAAGACGAAATTGTGGCCTGCATCGATTTTGCGCAGCTGGTGCTCAATACTTTCGGCTTCACGGAATTCAAGGTGGAGCTTTCCACTTGGGATCCGAAAGACCGCAAGAGTTACGCCGGCTCGGACGAACACTGGAATTCGGCGGTGCACGCGCTCGAAAACGCTTTGCAGCGGAAAGCCATACCCTATCGAAAGGTTCCTGGCGAAGCTGCCTTTTACGGGCCCAAGATCGACATCAAGCTGGTCGATGTATTGGGGAGGCTCTGGCAGCTATCGACGGTGCAGT
>Ga0302326_10005500_pt1 | contig 28860 bp, 18 predicted proteins | sample Palsa_T0_3_FD_202264 | JGI IMG/M metagenome (GOLD analysis project Ga0302326, IMG submission 202264) | Peat permafrost microbial communities from Stordalen Mire near Abisko, Sweden - Palsa_T0_3 | ecosystem: Environmental > Terrestrial > Soil > Palsa > Peat permafrost | place: Sweden: Abisko... | reverse complement strand
CCGCCAATCACCCCCAGGAATAGTACCAGGAAGGGGATCTTTCCTCCGCTCCTTGCAATCAGAATGGGCTTTAACAAAGTATCGACCAGCAGCAAACCTGCTCCATAAATAATAAGGAAAACAGTTACACCCGTATGACCCTGAATAGCCGTCGAGATCACCAGCGGTACCCATACCAGCAAAGGCCCCAGTTGGAGCAGCACCAGGAAAAAAACAAGCCCCGCCAACACCAGCGAATAAGTAATACCCGCAAGGGCAAGACCGATCCACGCCAAAACCGAAGCGATAAAAGCCGTGCCCATGATCCCAATGGACACCCCCTTGATAGCCTGCGTAATAACCGCCAGGAGGGACACCCCATCCTTTTTGCCCAGCAAATGCTCGATACTCGACTGGATCGGCTCCAGTATCTTTTTCCCCGAAGCCAGAAAAAAAGCCGAGATAAAAATACCGGTGATGAACTGCAGCGCCGTACTGAGAATCCCAATCCCGCTGGTCAGCATATGACGCAGGATCAACCTCACCTGCTCACTGTGATGCGCAATCGCATCTTTTGGACTGTCTTGCACCTGCTGCCAGAAAGAAGTGATGTCCTCACCGGCAAAAGGCAAATTAGAAACCCAGAGAGGAAGAGGTGGAAGACCATTTGCCTTCACTTCGCCGATCCAAACGATGGCTTCCCGGATATGCCCGCGCAGCGATGATACGATATAGGTAAAAGGCAGCGCTACAATGGCAATCAGCAGGACCGAATAAATAATGGCCGCCAGCGAACGCCTGTTGCCCAACCACCGGACCAGCCGCTCATACGGACCGAAAAAAGACACCGAAAAGATCAACGCAAAGGTCAGCACGCCGAAAAAGGCTCTCAGCACGTCATATAACGCCAGCATAAGTAACAACAACAACAGCAGGACCAGGATCGTTTCAATGATACTCCGGGTGTCGTTGGGGAGATATTTGTTCATAGACAGCCGCTTACACTAAAGTTAGTGCAATCCTTTGGATTCTCCTCCACCACACCCAGAACTTCGTCGGAGCTGCTTAGACCTTCGTCGAAGCATCGTTCCTCGCTTCTCCTTGGTCGTACCCTTCGCATTCGCTCGGGTACCCTCCTCCTCGTTCGTGAATTTCGCTCCGCTCATTCACTCCGAAGACTCTTCACCGGGTTCGCCAGCGCCGCCCTCAACGCCTGGAAGCTCACCGTCATCACCGCAATCCCCATCGCCAGGATCGCCGCCAGTACAAAGACCTCCCAGCCAATGCTGATCCGGTATGCAAAGTCCTGCAACCATTGATGCATCGCCCACCACGACAAGGGGAAGGCGATCATCATCGCCAATCCTACCAACAACAAAAAGTCCCTTGACAACAGCGTAATGATCCCCCCCACCGTGGCTCCCAATACCTTGCGGATCCCGATCTCCCTCGTCCGCTGCTCAGCCGCATAGGCCGTCAGCCCGAATAATCCCAGACAGGCAATAAAAATGGCCAGCAACGAGAAGGACAACGATATGCTCCCCATCCGTTGTTCACTAAGATACAGGTTGTTGAATTCCTCATCCATGAACGTATAGCTAAAAGGTTGCGCCGGCGCCATCTTTCGCCACAGGGTCTCCATCTGAGCGGCCAACCGGTGCGCATCGGCGGCGTGGATCCGCAACGAGATTCGTCCTTCATCCTGCCCCAGGTACAACATCATGGGTGTGACGACCTCCCGCAGCGAGCTGAAATTAAAATTCTGCACCACGCCGATGACATGATATTCCTTTACTTTCTTGGTTTGAAGATCGTCGATCTCATAAAGCTTCGCGCCCACCGGCTTCACCCCCTGCATCAGCCTGGCTGCTGCTTCATTCACCACTACCGCCGTCGAGTCCGTCAGAAAATCTTTTGAAAAATTCCGCCCCGCCAGTATCCGCATTCCTAAAACCGGGATATATTGGTCATCAACCGGCCAGACCTGTGTGGAAATGGATTTCTTGACATCCAGATTGGGCGAAAGAAAGATCGCATCGTTATTCCCGTTACCCCCCGTCGGGACATACCCGGTAATCGTCGTCCCTTCCACCCCCGTCATGCTCTTCACCTGCCGGCCGAATGCCCGCGCCTGATTGCCCAACACGTAGGCGTCATTGACCATCAATACCTGATCCCGGTTGAATCCCAGGTCACGGTTATGAATATATTGGAGCTGCTGGTAAATGACCGCCGTCCCGACCAGCAAAAAGATGGAGATCATGAACTGGAAAACGACCAGCGAATTGCGCAGCCACCCGGCCTTCATCCCCTTCGAAACCTTTCCTTTTAAAACGTCTATCGGCTGAAAAGCCGAGAGAAAAAAGGCCGGGTAGCTACCCGCCAGCATCCCGACAACCACCACCAGACCCAACACCGCCGGCAACATCCATGGCCGCGCAAATACACCGATGCTCATTTGCTTGCCCGACAGCTGGTTGAAGACCGGCAATAGTAACCCCGCCAGCACCAGCGCCAATACCAGCGAAATCAGGCTGATCAGCACCGATTCGAACAGGAATTGCCCGACAAGCCCCTTCCGCAACGAGCCAAGCACCTTCCGGATTCCCACCTCCTTCGCCCGGTTGGCAGATCGTGCCGTCGACAGATTCATGAAATTGACACAGGCGATCAGCAGGATGAAAACCGCGATCGCGGAAAAAATATAGACATACTGCATATTCCCATTGGCATCCAGTTCCGCAATCTTGTTGCTGTGCAGATGAATAGCTGTCAACGGCGTCAGATAGAATACACATATATTCCCCGATTTTTTGAAATCCTCCAGCGAAATATGCACGGCGTTTTGCAACAAGGGAGCTACATAACGCTTGACCAGATCATCCAGCTTCGCGTCCAGCTTCTTCGGATCGGCCCCCTTTCGCAAAAGGATATAGGTCTGGAAATTACCGCTCAGCCACGCATCATCCGTATGCTTCGCCTCCTCCGACTCCGTTAATGACAGGAAAAAGTCAAAATGAAAGTGCGAATTCGACGGGATATTTCGGATCACCCCCGTCACTTTATACAGGATGGAATCATTAATGGTCAGCGTCCGCCCCACCACCGTAGACATGGTCGCCGGTGTCGCATCGAGATATTTCTCCGCCATCCGCTCTGTGATCACCACCGTATGCGCATCCTTTAACGCCGTATGCGGGTCACCCGCGATCATCGGCAGCGTAAAGACTTCAAATAGCGTGGAATCGGCCAGGATGACCGACTCTTCTTTGATATTCTGATTCCCCTTCTTCACCAGCCGGCCTCCATTGTGCCGGAACCGCACCTCCTTCTCCACCTCTGGGAAATCCCTCAAAAATGTCGGCCCCGCCGGTGCGGGTGCTACCGCCAGCGACACGCTGCCACCCCCGAACTTGACATCATTATCAATCCGGTAGATCCGGTTCGCGTTGACATTGAACCGGTCATAGCTCAACTCATCCGCCACATAGATCAGGATCAGCAGACAGGTGGCCAGCCCGATCGCCAGACCTAAAATATTGATCGCAGAAAATCCTTTGTTTTTCCACAGATTGCGGAACGCCATCTTCAGATAATTACGTAGCATGGGAGGCTGGTTATTCCCCTCAGACGGGCATCCCCGCATAAAAGTTACAACCACCTTCCCCTATTTCCCTATCGCCCCGGCATCGGCACCACCGGCAGACTTTCATTGCCCGTCTCCGAAACAGCCTGCACCGCAAAAAAATAGTTGTCCTTGGAATACGGCAGCTTGACATCCGTCTCCGTAGTAAAGATCTTCTTCTGCCATACAGCGCTCGTCGTCTCCCGCATCAGGATATAATACCCCTTCACCTTACCATTGACCGGAGCCTTCCACATCAGCTGCGTACCATTCGTCAGGTTGCGCACCTCTACCTTCACCTCCTGCGGCATCCCCGGCGATTTCGCCAGATTGGCCAGGTTAGCCAGATTGAGCGCCGTATTCTTCCGCAGGTATTCAAAATCCATAAATTCCGCCAGGTCGCCATACACCACTCCCTTCTCCGTCCGCACATCCTGATGCTGATGATTGAAGTTCTCGTTCATTTCCGTAATCCTCACCGCCGCAAAACCGGTGTCCACATATGGAGAATGGTCTCCACCCCGAAGGAACCGGTCGTTACGGTAGATCATTACCACCTCCAGGTTGTCCACATACCGCTCGCCGACCTCTTTCACATACCGCGCCAGCTGCCGGGCCTTGCCGTCATTCTCCAACCCGAACTGACGGATATTCTTCGCCTGCCTGGAAAGATCATAAGCAGGCAAGCCTTCACTAAAGACCCGCACCTGCGTGTTGTTGATAATATTGGTCTCATTGCTGTTATTACTTCCCATAATGTCATTGTTCAGCACCGCCTCGATGTTCCAATTCTGCACCCTCGCCTTCTTAGCCATATAAGTGGAACCCAGTAGCCCCTGCTCCTCTCCGCTGACAGTCACAAAGATGATCGTGGCCGGGAAAGAGTGTTTGCTCATCACCCGGGCGCATTCCAGCACGGCCGCACTGCCGCTGCCATCATCATTGGCGCCGGGCGCATCGTTCGTTCCATCCATAACATCCGTCCGGCGGCTGTCCAAATGCCCGCTGATGATAAAGAGACGGTTGTCATTGGGGTCCGAGCCCTTCAGCGTCGCCACCGTATTGCCAAGGTTGATGTCATTCTTTACCCGCCTGCCATCACCTGGATAAGTGGTGGTATCTACAATGGCGGTCAGCCGACCGCCCGAAGCAGCCGCAAACTGGTTGAATTTGGCCAGCACCCAAATTCGCGCCGCCCCTATCCCCCGCATCTTATCGGTGGTGGAACTGACCGTACTGCGGGTACCAAAAGATACCATTGTCTTAATATATGACTGCAGCGAATCCGCATTCACTTCCTTTATCATCCCGGCGATCTCCGGATCCCGGTCAATAGTTGTCTGGGCATGGGTAAGGATCAACGATCCTGCTGCAAGAGCGGTAAGAATTATTCTTTTCATGTATCTGTTTGCTTTATCGACAAATTTCAGCATTTCTTTCAACTACGTGAATTATTAGTATGAGTATACGGATATTGTTAGTTGCTTTCGCTTTACTAATTCACAAAAGCATATCTACCTTTCCATGGAGAGCATCACTATATATATCAAATCAAAACAACTGTAAATGAGAAGACCACTCTTAGTAGTCCTGGTCATCCTTTTTGCCGGCATGCAAGGGATGGCCCAGGATCTCATCACTGTCACCGGAAAGGTCACCGACGAAAAAGGCGCGTCTGTCGCCGGGGCCACTGTCACCGAAAAAGGTACCCGAAATGCTACCACCACACACGACGATGGGACCTTCACCTTCAAAGCAAAGAACAGAGCAAAATTAGTCATCAGCTACATCGGCTACGAACCCTATGAGGTCGACGCCAAACCAGGTCTGAAGATCGGCCTCATCCCAAGCAGCCAGGCCCTTTCCGATGTCGTCGTCACCGGCGTAGGCGCCGCCACCAGCAAAAGGAAGGTACCCATCGACGTGGCTACCGTGTCCGCAAAAGACTTCGCCCCCAGCGCGACGACCAATGTCCAGCAGGCCCTTGACGGCCAGATCGCCGGCGCTAATATCCAGCAGACCAGCGGTACGCCCGGGGCCGGTTTCAACATCACCCTCCGCGGCATCGTCAGCCTGGACAATACCAATCCCCTTATCATGGTGGATGGGGTGGAAATGGACAACATCAACAATATCGACCCGGCTGTCGTTGACCATATCGAAGTCGTCAAGGGAGCAGCCGGCGGCATGCTCTATGGAGCCCAGGGCGCCAAAGGAGTCATCCAGATCTTCACAAAAAAAGGCAGCCTCAACGGCAAATTGAACGTCAGTTACACTTCTAAAGTGAGCATTGACAATATTCTGAAACACAATATCCTCTCCCCTTACCACCACTATGTCACCGATGCTAACGGCAATATCCTGGACCAGTCCGGTAACCCGATCGCGATGGATGCCACCGGTCAGTGGAGCGACCCGCAGGTACCGGACCCTACCGTGAACCCTGATCTTCAAAATAACCTGAGATTCAATCTCCCTACTTACGATCACCTGAAACAGGGATTCCGTCAGGCCATGACCTTCACCAACTCCGTATCCGCTACCGGCGGTACCGGCAGCGCGGACTATGCCTTCACCGCCTCCAATCTCACCCAGGGAGACGTGCTGAGCAATCAATTCAACCGCTCCAATATCTCGGTCAACCTGGGACTTCATCCCTTCAAAGGCTTCACCTTCCGCACCATCACCCAGGGCATCGTCGGGTATAACGACCTGCTGGCCGGCAACCGGTTCAATATGCTCACGGACTATCCTTTCGTCAATTTCGACTGGCGGGATTCCACCGGGGCACTCCCCCTCAAAACGAATCTTTCTTCCGGCGGCTATAACACCCTGTCGGAGAAGCAATACCATACCGTCAATAATCAGTCCTTCGAACTCTTCGAGGATTTCGACCTGAATTACAAATTCCCGCGGTTTTTAGAGCTCGACGTGAAATACGGGCTGGATTATTCCACGCAGGACCAGTCGAATCTATACAAAAATCAGAGCACGATAGTACAGGCCGGACAGTACTGGGGCTTTAGCGAGGACGGCTCACTGACCAATAACTACCAACGGAACTTTAATCAGAATGGCCTCTATTCCGCCTTTATCAGAACGGATTTCCAGAACGATTTCCATTTCAGGCTGCCCATCAAAACCACCACCCAGTTCGCCTACGACTACCGGAAGTTCGACTACCGGGAATATTATGCAGAAGGAATAGGTCTGCCGGTCTATCCCCCCGCGTCAGTCAGCATTGCCACGACCAAGACCAGCGGTGACGACTATTCGACCTGGATCACTTATGGATTCCTGGTCAACCAGACCATCGATTACGCCAACCTGGTTGGGATTTCCGGCGGTGTGCGTTCCGATTACGGCAGCGCCTTCGGAGCCGCTTACAAAGCAGCTACCTTTCCCCGCGGCACCATCTATTTCCGGCCTTCCGAGCTGATGACCAACCAGCAGAGCTGGCTGCCCGACTGGAAGGTCCGGGCTGCCTACGGCGCGGCGGGTGTACAACCCTTCCCTTACGACCGGCAAACGACGCTGGTTCCAACCACCCTGGGTAATGGCGGCTCTCTGTCACTGCCCACCCAGGCCAGCAACGACAGCCTCCAACTGGCTACGAACTATGAACTGGAAGTCGGCACGGACGCAACCTTTGCCCCTTTCCCCGGCGAATGGCTGCACCGGCTTGTCTTCAGCGGCAGCTACTGGCACCGGAAAACCAATGGCATCTACCAGAATGCGAGCGTGGCGCCCTCCACAGGTTACGCCACCACCCTGGACAATCTCAGTAATATCGTCTCCCACGGTGTAGACCTCTCCCTGGACGCCACCGTCTATAACGGACCCAACGTCACCTGGAATGTCAGCGCCCGCTGGGGTTATGGCATCGCCGTCATTACCAAAATCTACAACGGTCAGCCCATCATCAATGGGGGCTTTGCCGTCATCCAGGGCAAACAGATCGGGCTGTTCTATGTCCAGACCCCGCTGAAAAGCGTCGGTCAGGTCGGACCGGACGGCAAGACGCCGATCATCCCCGTCGCCTCCCAGGGAAATTATACGGTGGCCAGCACCGGTTATGTGGTCAATACAACGACCAACATGGCAGTGTACACGCCCAGCAACGATCTCTCCATCGACGGCCACGCCTATCCCGATTTCACCTCCTCCCTGACCAACCGGGTCACGCTGTTCAAGACCTTTACTGTCTCGGCGCAGTTCGATTGGATCCACGGTAACAGCATCTACAATATCACCAAACAATGGTTGTATACCCCCGTCGGCGGCTCCGGCGGCCAGGGCGCCAGCTCCAAAGACTTTGACAAGAACGTTACTATTGCCGGTAAAACAGGCTCTTTTGTCAATTACTATCAAAGTCTCTACAACCTGGTCAACCCGGCTTCTCCCTTTGTCGAGAACGGCTCTTACGTCCGCCTGAGAGATCTTTCGCTGACTTATGATCTCACAAAATATGTGACGAACAGCCATGCGATCAAACGCCTCACGGTCACTGCATCGGGACGCAATCTGCTGACCTTTACCAAATACAGCGGCCTGGATCCCGAAAACACCGGCGCCTATGGCAGCCAGGGTAATGACCTGTCTCAGTCAAGAACGGGAGCCTTTTCCGGCGTGGACTATTTCGGTACGCCCAACTTGCGGTCCTATCAATTCATCCTGAACGTCGGCTTTTAATTGATTAACTCTAATTAGATATAACTTATGAAGCTTAGAAAATATAGCATGTTAATCTTACTGGCTCTCTCCCTGGGCGCCTGTAAAAAGAACATCCTGCAACTGCCGAATCCCAATGCCCCCACACCCGGCGCTTCACTCGCCACGGAAGGTGGTATCGATGCCTTTGCACAAGGCATTTACGAAAAATTTATCGCCTATGAGAACGGCGACGGCGACCTCAATTTCTTCCAGCTGCAATGGATGATAGAAAGCAATATGGGCGACGAAAATTTTTCACCCTATTCCAACTGGGGCGGCCGCTACCCGATGAACATAGCCACGATCACCCTGCCGGCGCCATTTAATACCGTCGTCCCCAATCCTTCCGGCTACGCCACCCAGCTCGATATCCTGAAGTCCGAGAATACCCGGACGGCCGGCGATGGCAATTCCATTCAATGGGAATGGGACGTATTCTATTATATCAACGCCCAGGCTAACACGCTGCTGGCCTCTCTCAATGATCCCGCACTGGTGCTGAGCGGCGACGCCGCGACCAAGAAGAAGCTGCTGCAGGCCTGGGCCTATTACTGGAAAGGTTACTGCTATTCCAAACTGGGCTCGATGTATATTGCCGCGCTGCTCGACGATTCACCCGACAGCACCAGCAAGGGCCTTACCAGCAATATCTACGTCATAAATACGACCGTGCTGGCTGACGCCAACAATAATTTCAACCAGGCCCTGGCCCTGTTCAGCAGCATCAACGAAGACGCAGACTATGACGCTACCTTCGAAGCCATCGTTCCTACCTTCAACGAGAATACCAAGATCATCACCCCGGCCATGTGGGTCCGCCAGATCCACACTTTTGAAGCCCGGAATTATCTCGCCAATCATAAAGTGGCCAGCATGGCCGCCAGCGACTGGACTATGATCCTTAATGAGGCCGATTCCGGGATGGTGGCAGGTGACAATACACTCGTATGGGGTATGACTCCCGGCGACGTCAATGATCTTTCGGGAGGCGCCTTCCATCCCTTCGAATTTATAAACGTCAGCAACGGCCTCTCCTTTGTCAGCGAACGGCTGATCCAGGACTTCCAGCCCGGCGACGCCCGCTTTACCAAAAATTTCGGCCCATACCCCGGGGGCTCCGTCGTCAATGTCCGCAGCCGTGGTATCCAGTTCGGTACCCGCTATATCCCTACCTATATCGAGAACGGCGGCGCTTTTGCCACCAACGAACAAATGGGCTGGCTGCCCATCGCCCCAACCTACGAAGAGAACGCGCTGATGATGGCCGAAGCAAATATCTATTTGGGTAATATCAGTACCGGCCAGTCCCTGATCGACCAGGTCAGGGCCTATCAGAACGCAGGCTTGCCGCCTGCCGCCAGTCATGGCGCTACCCTGGACTCCGCTGTTGCCCAGCTGCATAGCGAAAGACGCATCGGTCTCTATGATCGCGGCGTAGCCTGGTACGACGCCCGCCGCTGGGGCGTCACCGCAGCCGCTTCCGCAGGCGGCGGCAGGGCCAATGCCAACGTATTGGTGCCCGGTAGCCTGATCGGCGGCGGTTCTACCCCGGCTACCATTCTACCCTGCTTTCTCAACTATGACTTCGTGGATTACTGGGACGTCCCGGCAAATGAACTGAGCTTCAATACCCCCGGTGCAAATTCCGCCCCCGTCGCCAATTGACAAGCAACAACTCCTCAATAAAAAACCTCAACAAAAAACCCGGTCTTGCGACCGGGTTTTTTTATTATGACTTATCACAATCCCTACCGGAAACTCAACTCTACATGCCCTCCATTCCCCCTGACCTTTACCGGGATACCACCGCCATTCAATGCGCCGGCAATACTGTGCTTATCGATATCGCCGCTGAAATTTTCCAGCTTAACCGTGCTCACCCGATCGCCCGAGACCGACAGATCCATCCCCTGCCCCTTCGGCAGGCTCACCGCTATATTCCCGCCGGAATTCGACAGGTCAAGATATTTGCCCATCGTTTTCATATCGACATCGATATTTCCCCCGCTGGTCGATGCCGACAGACTACAGGAAATATCACTTAAATGGATATTTCCCCCCGAAGTCGAAGTCCGCAACTCACCGGCAATTTGCTCGCCATCTATATGACCACCCGAAGTCGTGGCATGGACTGTCCCTTTCACATCCTCCAAATCCACGTTGCCGCCGGATGTACCCAGCGTAACCGTCCCTTCACAATGCGTTGCATGCATATTCCCACCGCTGGTATGCAGGTCGATATCATTTTTGGAATCCGAAATATGAACATTACCCCCGGATGTGCTTCCGACCACTTTTCCTGTCAGATGTTCGAGGTTCATATTACCACCGCTGGTCCGGAAATCCTCCGTTCCGGAAAGATCCTTGAGATCGATATTTCCGCCGCTGGTCCGCAATTCCGAAGACACGGTCTCCGGTACAAAAACCCGGAAAGAAACCGACACACGCCGACGCCAATTATCGTCATCCCGCCCTTTGTGCTTGGCTATCGCCTTGAGCGTACCACCTTCGATCGCAACAGTCAGATCGATTTGCTCGTCCATCCGCTGCTGCGCCTCTTCCTTGGAAAGATAACCCCCGCCACTATTGGAACGTACATATACTTCCACCCGCGCATCACCGGTGGCTTCTCCGGTAACAACGATATTTCCGCCGGAAGTCTCAGCCTCCAGCTGTTTTACCTGATCCCGGGGGAAGGATTTTTGCAGGAAAGGGGGTTGATCATGATCCTGCGCCGATGCCGTCATCACCTGCATCCCGCAGGCAAAGACGAGAAGCGCTAAAGTTTTGCTTTTCATAACTGTTATTTATTAGATGGTTTTTTATAAAGTCGGCGCTATAAAAAAATTGTTGCTTCCCCTCCGCCCTCCATCGCATTACCCGGAGCTTTTTGTCCGCCAGCGGACAGCAGTTGTATCATAACCGGACACAGCCCTGCGAAAATTCGCGCGTATCCTTCACCCAACCCCCTTAGATTCAACACTTTTGATACTCGCCTACCCTATATCAGACAATTACCGTGCTCAAATACGGCGACCCAACGCTCAATTACAACAGTTCCGGTGGAAGGATATCGAATACCCCGGCTTCGCATACTTCGCAATATATTTTTTCTGAATAGCCTCCGATGGCTTTTTCCCATTGAGGATAAACTCATTCTCATTTAGTTTCACCGAGAAGACACTATCTTCATCCGGCACCAATCCATCTTTTACCGCATCCTGGATCAGGCTATGAAGAATAGCCCGGTCTTCCTCAGCCCGCTTGCGATCGAGCACCGCTTGCTCACGATCCCTTTCCGCCTGCACCCGGTCTCTTCCCGCCTGTTGACGGTCCAGCTCCGCCTGCTGCCGATCCCTGTCGGCTTGCTGCCGGTCTGATTGTGACTGCTGCTGCTCCCGCACCTGTTGCTGCTGCTCCCGCATCGCCTGCCGCTGATCCTCTAACGCCTGATCCCTTTCCTTCACCGACTGTTCACGGTCCCGCTCTGCCTGCTCCCGATCCCGTCCGGCCTGCTCCCGGTCTTTCTCCGCCTGCTCCCGATCCCTTCCGGCTTGCTCCCTGTCTTTCTCCGCCTGCGCCCGGTCCCTGACGGCCTGCTCCCGGTCCAGCTTAGCATCCACCCGGGCCTTTCGGACCTCGTCCTTTAATGCCTCGATCACAGCCTTGTACCGGGGCAGGCTATCCAGCGAAACCTGCCTTCCATCGACATTAAAATCGAGTATCTTATCGCCTTCCATCCGGACCGTATACAACGAACCATTCTTGTAGACGACCGTTGTCTGCGGCGGGTTGTGCGAAGAATCATCGTCGATATGCAGGAACCGATGTTCCCAGGTATACGTCTGCCCGAATGATGTTCGACTAATGATCAGCGATAGCAATAGGAGCATAACGCTGCGTAAGATTTTTGTTTTCATTTTGTTTTATTTTATAAGTGAATGTTAAGAGCAAAAGATTCCCGCTCCACTCCGGGGGGTTAAAGCCATGACCCATGGCCTTCAACAAAACTCTATAGTGAGGGAATTATGCTTTCTTTTTTTCAGCCGGCTGATCCTTTTCGCCAGGCTGATCCTTTACCGCCTGCTGACGGCTCAACTCCGCCTGCACCCTGTCCTTCTCAGCCTCCACCCGGTCATTTTCAGCTTGCATCCTGTCCAGATCCGCCTGGTGCCTGTCCTTTATAGCCTGCACTATGCCCCGCTGCGCCTGCTCCCGATCCTTTACGGCCTGTTCCCTGTCCCGCTGAGCCTGCTCCCTGTCCCGCACGGCCTGCTCCCGATCCTTTACGGCCTGCCCCCTGTCCCGCACGGCCTGCACCCGGTCCTGCTCCTGCTCCTGCACAGCCTGCTGGCGCTCGCGTTCACGCTCCACTAACTCCAGGTTGGCCTGCGTTTGCTGCTGATTACGCAGCGACTGCTCTTTGTTCTGCTGATCCACTATACTGTTTAGCCGATCCTGCTCCTGATCCGGATCCCGCTTCACCGGCTCCGCATCTCGTTTTGCCCTGCACTGCCCTGTCTTTCCCTTCGCAGTAGTATGATGTAGCCGATTCAGTTGCTGCTCCACCCACTCCAGATTTTTGGTCACTTGCTCCCGCGTCTGCAACACCGCAATCAACTCCTTGGATCCCCCCTCTGCCACAGCAGGATTGGCGACCATCGCCATCCCCGCCTTTGCGGCCCGATCACCATCCCCCTCCTTCCCCCCCGGTCGATGAAGGGAGAAAAACAGCACCGCCAAAACCAGACAACTCCCCAACAAAAATAACCGCTCCCCCCCATTGAGCATCTTGTTCTGCTGCTGCGAAATCCGAAGAACCCGGTGCAGCAGTTGCCGCTTGCCCGCCGGGAAAGCCAATGCCGAACTGCCCTGCAGACCACCCCGCAGACTATGCTCCTTGAAACGCACCAGGGCACGCACAAACTCAACCCGGTCCCTGGTCCGCGCAATCGCGATGTCGTCACAGCAATTTTCCCGCTCTTCCCTCAACAGAGAAGATATCCATAACAACCCCGGATTGAAAAAGAATAGACACTCCGCTATCTGCTGAAGAAAATTCACGACATAATCATAACGACGGATATGCGCAAGCTCATGCAACAACACGGCCTCCATCTCACCCGCAGGCAGATGATTGATCAATCCCAACGGGATAAAGATCACCGGCCGCAGTTGACCAATCACCATCGGCACCCGCACCAGCCCGGACTCGACCAATTTTACGGTTTGCCTTATCCCCAACTGCCCGCACAATACATTGACCCGCCCGGGCCATACAGCAGGAGCCGCTACAGAACCTTCCCGCCTGAGATGCTGCACATACCCCCAGGCCGCCGCCATCCGGACCGATTTGACGGAAAAGAGGATGAACCATACCGACACGATCAACAGGGCATGCTCCGAGCAATACCGGCTAAGACCATCGACCTGCGCCATAAAGGCATTGGCCGCCAGCGGATAGACCCCACCAAAAAAAGCGCCGCTTTCTTCCGCCCGATATAATTCATAAAAAAAAGTCACCCCGCCGGCCGCCAGGAATAAAAGGAACAGTCCGCAAAGCAATCTATACCTTACGGCCGCAGTCGATCGCTTCGTGCAAAAGATGACGCAGCCCGCGGCAACCGCCAGCAACAAACCCTGCCATAAAGAATGGATCAACCCCCAGCAAATGGCCTGTATCATAAATAAATTATTTTGCTTTTTTCTCCATTTCCGCCAGCAATTCCTTCACTTTGAAAAGGTCTTCCTTCGACGTCTTTTCATTGCCCAACAAGGCAATCATCATATTCTCCACAGAGCCCTGGTACATCGTATCGATAAATTTACCAAGCAAATACCCCTTAGTACCACGCTCCTCCAGCACAGTATAATAGACATGCTTCATATTCGTCTCATCCCTCGCCAGCATCCCCTTATCCGTCATCAACTGCATCAGCTTGAGCGTAGACGTATATTGAGTCGCCTCCTTTCCCTCATTTACCATGTCATGCACAAACCGGACAGTCGAAGGCCCATGCTGCCACAAGACCTGCAAAACGGCCAACTCACCCTTTGTCGGCTCCGGGTTTTCCTCCCCGGTTCTTTTTGATCGCTTCATAAAATGAAGGTACGTAAAAAAACGTACGTTCAAAATTCTACGTCACCTTTTTTTTTAACCGTACTTTTGCCGGATGCAACTTACCCCCTCCTCCATCCAGGATATCCTTTCCCAATTTGATATCGAAGCCCTGAATGACATGCAGGTGGCCGCCCTGGCCACTTCCGAACAACACCAGGACTGGATCCTGCTCTCCGATACCGGCTCCGGTAAAACCCTTGGATTTCTCCTGCCCGTCTTATCCTGGCTGGAACCCGGGATCCCCGGCACCCAAGCCCTGGTGATCGCCCCCTCCCGCGAACTGGCCCAGCAGATCGAACAAGTCTTCAAAACCATGAGCACCGGCTTCAAAGTAACCTGCTGCTACGGCGGCCACCTTCGGGCAACCGAAGAAAATAACCTGCTGGAAGCCCCCGCCCTGATCATCGGAACACCCGGCCGGTTAGCCGATCATATCCGCCGGGGTAATATCCGCACCGCCGGCATCAGAACCCTTGTACTGGACGAATTCGACAAATCCCTCGAGGCAGGGTTCGACGAAGAAATGGCCTTTATCATCCAGTCCCTGACCTCCCTTCAAAAAAGAATACTGACCTCAGCCACCAAAGCCGTCGAAATCCCCGACTTTGTAGGTCTGCAGGAACCACAAACCCTGGATTATCTGACCGGTGAAAAGCCGGAACGCCTTTCCCTTCAACTCCTGCATAGCCCCGACAAAGACAAAATAGAAACACTGTTCCGGCTGATCTGCCGGATCGGCAACCGGTCCGTCATCGTCTTCTGCAACCACCGCGAATCCGTCGAACGTACCAGCACCTTATTAAAGGACAAAGGCATCCACAACGTATTCTATCACGGCGCCCTCGAACAGCCGGAACGGGACAGCGCCCTGGCCAAATTCAGGAACGGCAGCTCAAAAGTACTGGTGACCACAGACCTCGCCTCGAGAGGACTCGATGTGCCGAATATCCGCTATATCGTCCATTATCATCTTCCCCCCACCGAAGAGGTAATGACGCACCGCAACGGCCGCACAGCACGCGTGGACGCCAGCGGAACGATCGTTTTCCTCCTCGGTCCCGATGAATCCCTGCCCGCCTTCATCCCCACCCCACTGGAGAACACCGTCCTGCCGGAGACATCCACCCTCCCGCCAAAGCCGGACTGGACAACCCTCTTCATCTCCGCCGGAAAAAAGGACAAAGTCAATAAAGTCGATATCGTGGGCTTCTTTACGCATCGGGGACAATTAAAGAAGGAAGACCTCGGCCTGATTGAAGTAAAGGACTTTTTTTCGTTTATTGCTATCCGAAAGTCAAAGGTCAACGACATGCTGCATCAGGTAAAAGACCAAAAGATGAAAAACAAAAAAGTGAAAATACACGTAGCGAAATGACCCCGATGCCTGGACCTCTCTTCCTTTCATGGGCCCTCCCCCTTTGCCTGCTGTTGTCCACCCCGGCCTTCTCTTCCCCCCGCAACCCCGGTTCCTCCACCCGGGAAGCGCTCGACTATCTTCTGCAAGCCAAACTTCCCGACTCCAGCACCTGGTGGCCAAATATCAAACGCAACCTCTTTACCGCAAACCTGAAAGCGAACCTCCTCGCGCCGCTGGCCATGTACCAGGGCACCAACACAAATTTCTGCGGCTATGCAGCCCTGTCCTACCTGCCCCTGCACGACGATCCCCTGGCTTATATCCGCTTTATGTTGACCCTGTATACTGACGGCCACGCTACCTGGGGCGCCGTCCATTTCAACCCCTCCCCGGCTATCCATACCGCCGCCGGCACCCTGCGTTTCAAAGGCATCCTCGATATCCGGCCCGCCGATCAATTATGGTTCCTGTCCCTGGCCGATCATTTCAGGGGCTATCTTAATTTTTTCTTCCCCCGCTTCCACCCGGGCTCCGAAGATACCTTCTGGGCAGCCGTCAATTACGGGAAATTCAACCGAATGATCCACGACCTCTTCGGCTATAATGTCCGGGCCAAAGGTTCCGACCTCATCCGCCCGAATATCCCCGACCTCTTTGACTATCTTTCCGATTGCCTCCATACCGGGCTCACTTATCTCTATGTCAACAATACCTATCTCCATAAAAAGAACCATAATAAATTCAAAGGCAGCTTCCCAACCCACTTCATCGTCCTGGACGCCATCCGGAAGATCCCGGCCGAACCCGATATGGTCGATATCATCTATTGGGACTATGGCGGCCGTACCCTTCGCCAGGTCAGCCTCCGCTTTCTGAAAAAGATCACCTTTGGCGTCACCGTCTGTACCCCGCCTCATTCTCAACCACTCAGCCCATGATACAGCTTCCACCGATAAACCGTGTTCTTCTCCTCGCTATCCTGGCCACCGCTACCTCCTGCACCAGCCTGAACATCACCAAGTATTATCACAGGCACCACTACACGCTGGACGGCATGGCGCAGGTCTACCAAAAGGCTTACCAGACCCGGCATTTTTCCATAGAATTCACCGATCGCGCCTTCGACCACGTATCGCTGGAGTTTGACACCGATACCCTTACCTATATTTACGAATTCGCCCTCGGTGAACATCGCATGCAGGACAGTATCCTGAAATATGGCTATGACACCGCAGCCATCAACAATCTCATCACCAACATGCAGTCCATGGAATGCACCTGGATCAACAACCTGGACTATTACGCCGATGAAACCCGCCATTCCCTCATCTATATTTCCCTCTGGCCAAAAACCTTCAACCCCCCCTTCGCCAATAAAAAGTATTATATTTTGACCTACTTCTCCCAACCCCAGTATTTCGACGCAGAAGGCACCCTGATGACCGGCAGAAGACTACGCCGCATCCGCAAGATCAACGGAGAAACATTCAGAAAGATTAACCCAAAAGTCTGCTATACCATCTCGGCGCAGTTCAGATGATCAATTCTTCAGATCCACCACCACATTGATCGTCAACGCCACGATCACCGTATTGAACAGGAAGGAAAGTATCCCATGCATCAACGCCACCCGGCGTATCGTCCGGGAAGAAATCTCGATATCCGAGACCTGGAACGTCATCCCGATCACAAAAGCAAAATAAGCGAAGTCCAGGTAGTCCGGCCACAACTCATTCGGTATCTGTAACCCAACCGTATGCAGATCGGGGTCCAGCGGATGGTCGCCATAATACAGCAGCGCATACCGGTACGTAAATATCGTATGCAGCAAAAACCAGCTGCTGATCACCCCGGTAATATAGATAAAGGTTTCCAGCCCCTTCCCCAACAGCCAGGTTTTGTTACCCAACAGGATCATTACCCCCAGCAGACTGCCGATCGTCGTCACTACCACGATAAGAAAAACTACGATCCGCCCCGCATCTTCCTGCTTGGCCAGCAGCCGGATCTGCCGCGGACGCATGCTCGAGAAAATAACGATGCTGATACTAAGCAGGCAAATGCTAAACACATCCCACCCGATCATAATCCTCGTCACCTTCTCCATATGGACATGCGCGAGACCAACAGAAACGATGGTCGCCGCCGCAAAGCTGATAATTAGTTTATAAATGGAGGGTAACCGGTGAAACCAGCTGGGACATTTGATGTAGTCTGCCATACTGCAATTTAAAGTATATTTATAGCAAATTCCCAGCATGCACCCATTTTCGCGCCTGGCAGCTTTTTTTCTTTTCTTCCTTCCCTTTTCGCCCGCCTTCGCCCAGCTCTACAACCCCGTCATCGACGTGCAGCACTACGACTTTTCTCTCGCGCTGAACGACGAAAACAACAGCATCCGCGGCACCGCCGTCATTACCGTATTGTTCCGGCAAAATGCCTCGCAGTTTACCCTCGATCTGAAAGAAAAAAACAGCGACGGCAAAGGCATGACGGTGCTCTCCGCAAGCGAGAAAAACCTGCCCGTCTCTTTCTCCCAGGACAGCGACCACCTGATCCTGCAAACCGGCAGTCTCGGCGGCACCCAACATACCTACACCATCCGCTACGAAGGCATCCCCGCCGACGGACTCATCATCACAAACAATAAATACGGACACAGGGGCTTCTTTGGCGACAACTGGCCCAACCGCGCCCACAATTGGCTGCCCTGCGTGGACAACCCCTCGGATAAGGCAACCCTCGACTGGCGCATCACCGCCCCCGATCACTACCAGGTCGTAGCAAACGGCGCCCTGCAGGAAGAACGCCCCCTTCCCGATCATCTGAAGCTCACCCACTGGAAAGAATCAGCACCCCTTTCCCCAAAGATCATGGTGATCGGCGTGGCCGGCTTCGCCATCGACCACCCCGGCGATACGCTCGGCATACCCGTCTGGAATTATGTCTTCCCCGAAAATAAAGAGCCCGGTTTCCGCAACTACGCCCTCGCGCTCCGGATCCTACCCTTCTACATCCACCATATCGGTCCCTACCCCTTCGAGAAATGTGGTAACGTCCAGTCAAAGACACGCTTTGGAGGCTTGGAAAACGCCTCGGCAATCTTCTACTTCGAAAACTCCGTGACGGCTCACGGCATAGAATCCCTCATGGCCCACGAGATCGCCCACCAATGGTTCGGCGACGCCGCCACCGAAACCCAATGGCAGCACCTCTGGCTTAGCGAAGGCTTTGCCACCTATATGACCCATTGCTACCTCGAAAACCAATATGGCGAAGACACCCTGAAGAAAGGAATGCAGAAAGACCGCTCATCTGTGATCGCCTATGAGAAAGTAAGGCTAACACCCGTGGTCGACACCACTGTCAAAAACGACTATATGCAGCTGCTCAACCCCAACAGCTACCAAAAAGGCGGCTGGATCCTGCACATGCTGCGCCGCCGCATCGGCGACGACCAATTCTGGAAAGGGATCTCCACGTATTACGCCACCTACCGCGATAAGAACGCCTCCAGCGCCGACTTCGAAAAGATCATCGAAACCACCACCGGCCAGGACCTCCATACCTTCTTTCAGCAATGGCTCTATGCCCCCGGCCATCCCAAGGTCAATATCAGCTGGAAATACGATCCCGATAAAAAGATGCTGCTCATCGACTTCACCCAAACCCAGGACCAGCTATTCGAATTCCCGCTGGAATATTCAACCGACGGCACCCTCCAACACGTGGACATCAACGACAAAACCACCCACGTCGAACTACCCCTGCCGGAAAAACCCGTACACTTCACCCCCGACCCAAATGTCAACCTCCTGGCCACATTTGAAGTCACGAAGTTGTAGGTTATCCGCTCATCGGATACAGGGTATCAGCTTTCTGGGTCACCAGCACCATCACGCTCATGAACATCCTTGCGACGCTCCCTTGTACGGCAACAAATCCATTCAACTTCTCTATCTCTTCATTTCCGAGGTTGTATATACAACCTCCACAAAATAAAAAAAGAGATATAAAACCCGGACTGCCGTCCAACCCCTCACCCCGCCCACCACACTCCCCGCTCCGCTACGGCTCCTAACGGAGCCTATACCGGGGCCCATATCTGCTCCGCTGGCGCGGCGCTAAAGCGCCACCCCAGCTTCGCGACGGCCGCTCCGCGGCCGTCAGACCGCATCCGACAACGACGAGAAAGTAAAATCCCTCACCTTCATCGGCGGCACCAGATAACTCCGATACGATTCCACGCTGATCGTCCGCTCCGGCTTCCCCAAAGCATCCACATTGTTCAACATGATCACCGGACTCTCATTGAACCGGAAGTTCTTCACCGGAAATTTGATCTCGCCATTCTCGATATAGAAAGTACCATCCCGGGTAAGCCCCGTCAACAACAAAGTCTGCGGGTCCACCATCCGGATATACCAGAGACGCGATACCAATACTCCCTTCTCCGTACTCTTGATCATATCTTCGATGGACTCGTTGCCGCCCGTCATAATGACGTTGCCGGGACCAGGCACCGGGCTCACCCCTTTCTTCTGAGCCCAATAACGCGAATAGCTGAGGCTTTTCACCACTCCATTCTCGATCCAGCTCTGCTTGCCCAACGGTTGCCCCTCCCGGTTCCACGTACCCGAAGGTAGCTCTGTATTGAACGGATCGGAATAGATATTGACCTTGGGGTCCATCAGCTGCTCACCCAACCGGTTTCCACCCCCGGGCTTGCTCATAAAACTCCTCCCCTCGTCGGCATTCCGCGCATCCAGCCCGAAAAACATATTCTCCAGCATATAGGCCACCGCTACCGGCTCCAGGATCACCGTGTATTTGCCCGGCTCGATAGCCCTGGCGCCAATACTTCCATTGGCCTTAGCCGTCGCTATCTTCGTCGCCGAAAAAGTGTCCAGCTTCGTGACATCGTTAAAACCTCGCGCCGCATAGCCCGAACCCGTACCCGCCTCATTACGGGTAGTAATCGTAAAGATGACATCCGTATCCTTATCGTACGCGAATAATCCCTTCGAATTCATCATCGCTTCAAAAGCCGTGGTATTCTCCAGATAACCTGCCGCCTGCAAACCGGCATCCTTCGACACCTGGATACTCTTGCCCACAGCTTCCGCCCGCGTATCCGGAGTAATGGCAGCGGTAGCCGGCACATAGCCGATGGACTCCCCAAAGGTCTGCGGATCGAGCAAGGGCATATGCTCCGGATTCTCCGGCGCCAGCTGCGCCAGTTCCTCCGACCGCTGAACCACCTTTTGCAGGGAAGCATCATCGAATTCATCGATGGTGGCATTGCCCGTCTTCTTTCCAAAGCTGGAACTTACCCCCAGGTTCAATCGCCCGATCTCCCCGGCCGTAGACACCGCATTGCGGGCATACCGGATATTACCACTCTCCGAACCCGACAGGGTGACCACACACTCATCCGCCTTGGAATAGCTCAGCACCTTTTGTAATAGTTTTTGTGCTTCTTCTTTTGTGTAAATTGACATATAGTAATTTTAAATCTACCCGATTTTTCTTGCTGTATTGATAACATTTACCCCGTTAAAGCGCGAAGTTGCACTTCCATGCGATACCGCATTGGATTGCGCCGGCTGCCCCTTACCATCGTTGAAGGCGCCCCCCAGCCTGTAGTCCCGCTCATCCGCCACCGCCACCAGGGAGTTCCAGAATTCCTGGTTCGTCGCCTGGTAAGCGACATCTTTCAGCATCCCCACGATCTTCCCATCCTTGATCTCATAAAAAGTCTGACCGCCGAACTGGAAGTTATAGCGCTGCTGATCGATCGAAAAGCTGCCGTCACCGATGATATAGATCCCTTTCTGGACATTTTTGATAATGTCGTCGACGCTCAGCGGATCTTTCCCCGGCCGCAACGAGACATTGGGCATGCGCTGGAACTGCACATCGGCCCAACTCTGGGAATAACAACAGCCCTGCGAATGCTTCAACCCCAGGATATGCGCCTGGTCACGGATCGCCTGGAAATTCACCAACACCCCATCCTTAACCAATTCCCACTCGCCGCACCTCACGCCTTCATCATCATATCCTACAGCACCCAGACTACCGGACTGCATCTTGTCGGCATGGATATTCATCAGCTTGCTGCCAAAATGAAAATTGCCCGATTGCAATTTATCCAGGCTCAGGAAACTGGTACCCGCAAAGTTGGCCTCATAGCCCAGCACCCGGTCCAGCTCTGTCGGGTGCGCCACAGACTCATGAATGGTCAGCCAAAGATGCGAAGGATCCAGCACCAGGTCGTATTTTCCCGGATCCACCGACTTGGCCGTTATCTTCTGTGTAACGTCCGCCGTAGCATTTTTTACATCCTCCAGGATATCATAACGATCTTTGTAGCGGGTAACAATACCTGCCACCTTGCTTTCCGGAGGACAGGTCAGGTACTCATAGCCCATCCCAACCGGCGAACTAAGAGACCGACGCGTTTGAAACTTACCCGATGCCTGATCGATCTTGGTGACATTAAAGTTGGGATAGATCCGGTGAATATCCTGGTCGATGTAGGAACCGTCCGTGGAAGCAAAGTATTTCTGCTCGTTGACAGCCAGAATAGCAGAGTTGATGAAATTGGCGCCCCCGGACATGGCCACCCCATTGACGTTAAGCAGGAGGTCGATTTTTTCCTTCAGCGGTATCTCGAAGACATTCTTGACATTGGGCGTCTTCCAGCTGACTTCGCCATACCCTTGCTGCGCCGCCAGTTGTACGGGCTCCGTGATGATCTTTGCATTGGCCTTGGCAACGGCTACCGCCCGCTGCGCAGTCTTCGCAACCCCATCGGGAGTGACATCATTGGTAGCAGCAAAACCCCAGGCCCCGCCCGCAATTACCCGGATACCCACCCCAAAGGATTCGGTATTGGCAATAGCCTGCACCCGGTTCTCCCTCGTGACGACAAATTGGTTGAGATACCGGCCGATACGCACATCCGCATAAGACGCACCTCCCGACCGGGCAGCATTCAAGGCAATATCCGCCAGTTGCTTTTTAACAATTACATCCATCCCGCCTTGTAACGCTTCAGCAGGATCGATCAGCCGCGCACCGAAAGGCAACTTGGGTATCGCCAGGGCCCCCAACCCCACGCCGGCCATTTGAAGGAATTCTTTTCTTTTCATCAGGCAATCTATACAACTTTTATTGGATTATTTTTCCGCTCATCCCGCCGATCTTTCTCTCAACCCATAAAAAAATGACACTTAATAAAAAAACGCAATAGAACCAGTACTTAGGTATCTCCGCGACTGCGCCGCCCGCCCCCACGATTATGCCGCCCCCCCGATGATCCAAACTCTCCCGCTCCCGATAAAGAACCGCCCACGCGCCCCGCGGCCAGACATACGCCCAGGCCGTATCTCCCGCCGGAGTCCGCAGCGCCTGCCAGCCCGCCCCCTCCGGCCAATACCTTCCGCGCCAGCCAAAAGGCAGCACTTCATCCTGCGCGAGGTATATACTGACCGGCCCGCCACTATTCCCTCCAGCCAGTCCCTGCGGCTCTCCTGCCAATCCCTGCGGCTGCCCCCCCTTCGCCGTCTGCAAATGCACCTCGGTCTCTTCCCCCACCCACGGCGTCGCAGGCGCCAGCCGCCATTCATCCCCAACCGCCGCCTCACGCCCTGCCCGCCGCAACAAAGACGACCAATAGGCAGCATAGGAAGCAGACTGCCCCGCCATCAACCGCACATAGGTTGTATTCAGCGTCGTATAAACCACTTTGCCGACACCGTAAAGACTGCCGCCCACTATCGTACGGGACAAAGAATCCGTTGCAAAAGTTCGCATCCCCTGCTTTTTCCGGAGATAGGCGCTGTCTGTCCTGATGATCAGCCCCAGACCTTTCTCTTCCACCTGCCGGCGTAACATCGGCCAACCCACATCCCCGGCCCCCGGCAAAGCCGAAGAATCCGCTATTACCATATCGAATCCATCCAGCAGCGTAGACGTCAGCCTGTCCAACGGCCGCGGCTCCATATTGACATAAGAAGATTGATAGTTATTCCTGCTCACCGCCGTCCGGATAGCCACCTGCTGACCATTCTTTGCCAGCCAGTTCACCAGGAAAGTATTTTCAAAATCCGGCGCGGCAGCCAGAATTAGTATTTTTAAAGACTGCCCATGCCCCACCTCTACAGGTATCTCTTCCTGTTCCAGCGTATCCGCTCCGGAAAGCGCCACCAGCCGGTATACTGCCCTGCCCGTCTGCGCAGGCGTTGTTCCCAGCGAAAAATCCCCGTTGGCATCGGCCGAATCCAGTACTGTCCCCAAACCCATCAGTAACAGCTTTACCGGCCCCCCTGGCCGCCACTGCCGCGCCCGCCCGCCCCGATCTCCAGCCCGTGTCCCCACAGCCTCCTGCCAATGCCCCTGCACCCGCAGCCGCTCACCCGCAAACAACCGGCGCTGCCAGTTGACTGCGACCACTCCCCCGGCAGAACTATCCGGATGAAATACCGGCGCCGCAAGATGCAGGGCAGCCATATCGACCGAACGACGGTAAGTCAACGGCAAGACCATACCCGCCAGCGCAGCCACCGCCAGGACACTAGCCGCCACCCGTCCCGTCAAACGCGATCTGTCCGTCCGCCCCCCCTCCATCCAAAGCAAAAAGACCAGCAGCGCCAGGCAAATACCAATTTCAATATAGCTCCGGAACATCATGGTTTTCCGTCAGGCTCATTTAAATGAAGAAAATAAAGTCGTGACAAGCCATCGTCACTCAGCCCCCGCCCCGCCCCGGGCGATAGTTCCGAATCAGGCAGCAATCCCCGGATAGCCCGCTCGACAGCCAAAATATCGGCCTTCTTCCCAACCGCTATCTCCCGCATCGCCTCATACGCTCCCAGATATTCTCCCGGCCGCGCCGCCGCCTCCCGCCCCATCCGCCGAACAGCCTGTTGCAATAACGCCCGGTCCCCATCACCCATCGTTACCCACCCCGCCCGGCGACCTTCCAAAAGACCCAGTACAATGCGCAGCACTTCCGTCTCAGCCAACTCACCCGCTGCGACAGCCTTTTGCACCGGCGCCTGAATGTCTTTTAACTCGCCCGTCAGCCGCCTGGCCGGGTTCAGCGGCGTAACCCGCGCCCCCGTCTTTGCTACATACGCCCGGGATTGCTGCTGCAGGTCTTTCAACAGCCGTAAGGCCTTATACGCAAAAGGCAAAGCTTCCCGCGGTTGAAAAGTACGCAGCTTCAGCTCCGCCTTCCACATCTCGCTCAGCGTGGCTTTCAGCTGCTGCTTGACGCCCGGCTCAAAATATGTCGCATCCTCCGCATTATCATGTTTGTCCGTATATACATCCAGTATCTTAGTCGCATCCCCAAACGCACCAAAATCAGTCGTGTCCGCAGGACCGCCCCCCGGATCCCCCTCTTCCGCCTCTTCCCCCAGGAATTTGCCATAACGCAGCCGCAGCAGCTTCTGATCGATACCCAGGTCATTGCTGCGCTGCTGAAAAACCGTGAGGGCAAGCGTATCCTTTTCCTTTAGCAATTGCTCCGTCTCGATTATGATCTGCCGCTCGCTCCGGAAATATTCCGGCCTGACATCGGTGCTCATCGCCATCCCCTCGAGGCTCATCAGCTGCGCCGTATCTGTCAGTGAAATGATATACATCTCCGTCCGGCTTTCCTGTCCCCGGCTGTCTTTCGCCCGGCAATAAAAGTAAAGCTCATCCCCCGGCTTCAGACCAAGCGAAGTCAGGTCCAGCACTTTCGACAACTCATACGCCGTCCGATCTCCGGTAAAATGCTGATCCCACCGGAGCTCCTGCTCCCTGAATTTTACGGCTTCCCCCTTGCCGCTGGAAATGGTTGCCTTCACGGACGCATCGGCGATCCCATAATCGTCTTTCAGCCTCACCATTAAAGGAATTTTTGTAGACTCGCCATAGTCCACCACCGTATAGGGCTTGGGCGTCAGGATTACAATCTGGGGAGGTTCGTCCCGCTGCACCTCCAGCTTGTAAAGCCCGGATAGTCTTATTCCGGTTCTGACCTGGTAAAAACCTGAACGCATAGCCGGCAGCGTTAGCCTCCACAAAGTATGCCCGGTATCGGCTGCCCGCAGGGATAGGCGGAGCGTATCATTAAAGATAAATTGCAGCGTATCGACAGGAGCCGTTGTCTCCAGCTCCCAGCTCAAAACAGCGCCTTCTTCCACCTGCAGGGAAAAGTCTGACTGTTGCCGCACCACCCGCCCGGTATAGGCAGGAGGGGTAATACGGATATGGATCGCCCGGATACCCGGCGCCGCCGGCATCCCCCTCTTCCCCGCCTCAACAATAGAAGCAACCGACGCCTTTGCCACCCCATGCCCGGCGACGGCGCCGATGCCCACACTCAGCAGCACCGCCAGTAGCAGCCACCCGACCCCAAACCAAACCTTCCGCCGTACCGGATCAGGAACCGCTACCCACTCCAGCTTCGCCTCCACTCGCCCCACCTGCAGCCGCTCCAAAGACCCCAGCTCCGAATCATGCCGCAACAACAACCCGCAGCTTTCTTCCAGCTCCGGCAACAACCGGTCCAGGTAGCGGGCAATATCGGTCAAGCCCATCCGCCAATAAGGAAAAAGGAACAAGGCAGTGACAAAAAACAGCACCCCGATCGGCCAGCCGGACCATAACGGCCAGCTGACTCCGATATGCAGCGCCGTCGTCAGCAGCACGCTTGCCGCAAACGCCAGCAGAAGGCAATAGACGAAACTTTCCGCCTTCCACCGCTTTTGCAATGCTTCAAGTCTTTTTTTTCCCATGAGACAGCACCCGCTCTAAAATGAATAATAAGACGATCAGCACCCATAACGCCGGGGCCAGATCGACAGATCTTTCGGCTACCTTCCACCTCGTTATTCCATCACGTACCGGTCCGATCTGCGCAAGGTCCAATACCCGCCGGTCCACCGCCGCCGAAACACCCCCCGCCGCTACCCTATCTTCAGCAAATAATAATCTTTCCAGCAACACCGGAAACGAGGGACTCCACACAAGACCACTCCAGTCCGGGTCAAAGCGGCCATAAAAGTGATAATTCACCCCATCTACCGACAACACCGCGCGCCCATACCCATTTTCCCACACTTCCTGCCCGATAGCAGGCCCTTCCACTTCTTTCATCCACTCGATCCCCTCCACGCGGGTATCCACCACCTTCCCTTTCCCCTGCTCGTAACAAAGTATATGAGTAAATCCCGGCAACACAGGCAAAGGCCGCACCGACAGCCAGAACAACCAATCACCGCCAATCCCATTCAAGCCGCCCGCAACCGACCCACCGCTGGTCAGCGACACCCCGCTCACCACCGACACCTCCATCCTCCGCAGCGTATACTGCTGCAACGCCCGCAGCGCCGCCCCCACATACCGGCCATCCTGCCGGAAGGCAGGATCAGTAAAAATAACAATCCGCAATACCGAAGTATCCGCCACCACAGGAGGTTGGCTGTCCAGCGAAACCGCCCAACGCCCATCCCGCTGCATAACCCGGAACCCATTCTCCAAGCCATCTTTCGCCGCCACCGACACCGCAAAAAAGGAGCTCCCCGTGGAACGGCTCCCTCCTTCCAACACCCGGATACTGTCGCCGGGCAACAACCATGCCGCCTGTATCCATCTATGCGCCGAATCAGCCGGCGTATATACCTCCCAGTGAACTTCCCGCTCCGTCGACGGCCGCTCGCCGGCAAATCGCTGCACCAACGCCGTCGTCAATACATAAAAAGGAACACCCGCCGGCGCCACCCGGTCCGCCATCCTGAACCCATTCCAATAGTTCCCGCTATCTCCCAGCACATGCAGCTCCCATCCCGCCTTCACGAACGAATCCACCACCATCCTCCGCGCATCCGGTACCCCATCCCCAACCAACACCCATCCCTTCCCATGGGCCGCCAAACCCCCTCGCCAATAAGGCCGCGCCAGCAATACCGCCAGCGCCAACAGCAACAGACAGCGCACCAGTAACAACCACCACTGTGACAGGCGCCGGGTCCACGACATTCGCTGTGAGTCCCCCGTCAGCAACACAATACTCCCGATCCGCAGCACCTTCCCGCGCCGGTCATTCCATAAATGCAGGATCACCGGGATCACGATCACAGCCGCAGCTGCTAACCAAGCCGATTGTAACAGATATATCACCCCGTGATTTGTTGTCTTAGTTTTAGAAAATCGCGCAGCGCCTGATCCAGCGGTTGATCCATCCGCATCAGCTGATAAACGATCTGTTTGTCAAGCAGCTTTAGCCGCACACCGGACAACCAGGCCTGCATCCTCTCCGCATACGCAGCGTCATGCCCCCCACTTACCGGCAGCCGCTCCCCGGTCTCCAAATCCTCCACTTCCGTATAGCCCCCAAAATCCTTCTCCAGTTCATTCCTCCCCATGACATGAAACACGACGATCTCATGCCGCAAAGAAGCCAGTAGCTCCAGCAGCCGGCTGATCTCCCCATCCCGCTCGTACAGATCGGTGATAAAGATCAGCAGCTCCCTTTTTTGTTCACCAAGGAAAATATGTTTGTAATCGATCGGGTTCCCGATCCTCCCCCCCGGCCGTATCCCTTCCAGCTGATGAAAGAACCGCGCCAGATGCTGGGCATCCTTACGCGCCGGCAGCGCAGAGATGGTCCCCTCCCGGAATATATATAGGCCGATGGAATCACCCTGTGTAAAAGCCAGCCAGCCCAACGAAGCCGCCAGATAGCGCGCATAATCGATCTTGGTATATCCCCGCCCCGCATCCCGGCTCGCGCCCGAATCTCCCCCCCGCCCCGAATCCCCGCCCCGCCCGGGCTCCGCCCCATCCCCATGATTCATCGACAAACTTGCATCGACCAGCAACCGAACCGAAATACTCGTTTCAACCTCCGACTCCCGGATATAATACCGGTCCGTCCGGGCATACCGTTTCCAGTCCAGCCAGCGCAGATCATCTCCGGGCTGATAGCTGCGATATTGACTGAATTCCAGTCCCGGCCCCCTGACCTTGCTCTTGTTGATACCGGCCATAAACCCGTCTATCGTC
>Ga0302326_10005497_pt1 | contig 28865 bp, 22 predicted proteins | sample Palsa_T0_3_FD_202264 | JGI IMG/M metagenome (GOLD analysis project Ga0302326, IMG submission 202264) | Peat permafrost microbial communities from Stordalen Mire near Abisko, Sweden - Palsa_T0_3 | ecosystem: Environmental > Terrestrial > Soil > Palsa > Peat permafrost | place: Sweden: Abisko... | reverse complement strand
GATTACCACCCTCCAGCGAATCTAGATTCGTTGGAAGGCCCGCTGGATCTCCTTCCAAGAATACCTCAAAGCTATTGGACGTCCATGCGGACAACTGGTTGGATGTTCAGTTTTTGATAATTCTTTTAGTAACCAATCCATTTTTTGGGATTCCAGAGGGGTGTTGACCTTAATCGCGGAGTGGCAGGCAATAGAAGCGGCGATGCGTCCGCGTAAGGTTGCAAGATCCTGCCGCCGGGCCGAATCCTGGCCTGAACCTCCTGTCTGCTCAATAACTTCCGCCAGCATTCTCTCCAGCTCACGACCTTCCAAACCCACAGGAGCGGCCTTTACGGCCAGCGTTCGGGGGCCAAAAGGCTCCGCTTCGAAGCCATTTCGCTCAAGTTCATCGGCGATTTCGGCAAAAACGGTCATTTGCCACGGTTGAAGTTCTATCAAAAGCGGCATCAGCAGACGCTGGCGCTGGATTGCTTCCACATCGCGGCTTGCGAGGATTTTCTCGAAGAGCACGCGTTCGTGTGCCACATGCTGGTCGATGATCCACAGGCCGTCGTCGCTGACCGCAAGAATGAACGAGTCGCGAAGCTGACCCAGCGGCCTGAGCGAGGCCAACCCGTTTAGATTGGCCTGTTCGCGGTGAAGCTCGATCTGGGCTGTCGCCTGGGTGGTGGCTTCTGCCGTGGGGCCGATACCGTATCCAGCGCTGGGACCGGCTTCATCATCACCGCAGGAGGGGACGAGCGTCTCAGTGGCTGGGGCAAAGAGTGCGGCTGCAGCTGCTTGCCAATTCTGCTGAGGATCGAAACGGCCAGGGCTCTCGTGGGGTAGAAAAGGCAGGTTGCCAAGCGAGGGAGTTCGTACGGGCGCAGTGAGCTGGAAGGCCTGGTCGGCGGAGTAAACGCCGTCGGAGTCGGGCTCGGCTGGTGGGAGTGGCGTGGGGTGGGCCGGAACGCCTTCGGCCTGATGAGGCATGCGCTGCGCGGCAGGCGGCAAGAGCGACGGTGACGCGTTTGCCGCGTTTTCGAGCGCGGCAAGGAACCCGGCTGCCGGGCGCGACTGGACCAGGGCGGCGCGCAGGCTGTCGCGGACGAAGTCGTGAATGCGGTTTTGCTGACGGAATCGAACCTCAGTCTTCGCCGGATGCACGTTCACGTCCACCTCCTCGGGAGGCATTTCGAGGAAGAGCAGAACGACCGGAAATGAAGTCGGCGGGATGATATTGCGATAGGCTTCGCTGATGGCGTGCATCAGCAAACGATCGCGGATAAGGCGTTTGTTGACAAATATATAGATGGAGTTGCGGTTGAGCTTTTGCAGCTCTGGTTTCGAGTAGAAACCGGACAGACGCAGAGATCCGGGCTGGCGCGCAGGCTCGTCTGGGTCGCGTTTCCAGGGCGGCGGTTCGGGAAGCCCGGCGTGATCGAGTGGCGCTTCAGCGGCTACTGGCAGCAGCTGGGCCAGCGTTTCAGCGCCGAAGATCTGGTAGATGCGTTCGGCTGGCCGGGCCACGGGCGGAGCCTGGAGCAGGGTGTGCGTGGCGCTGAGCAGTTCGAAATGCTTTTCAGGATGGACGAGCGCGTAGTGGGTCACCAGCGCCGTAACGTGCGACAGCTCGGTCGACTCGGCGCGCAGGAATTTGCGCCGCGCAGGTGTGTTGAAGAAGAGATCCAGCACCGCAATCGAAGTTCCGGCGGGCAGCGCTGCGTCCTCGACACGGAGAATTTTGCCCCCGGCGATCTCGATCCGTGTGCCTGCATTCCCTTCTTTTTCAGCGGTTTCTATCAATACACGGGCGACGGACGCAATCGATGGCAGGGCCTCGCCGCGGAAGCCGAGGGTGGCGATGGAGAGCAGGTCGTCGGCGGTGCGGAGTTTGGAGGTGGCGTGGCGCTCGAAGGCCAGCAGCGCGTCGTCGCGGTTCATGCCGTGGCCGTTGTCGGTGATGCGGATGAGCTTGCGGCCACCTGCTTCGACTTCAACGCGGATGCGGGTGGCTCCGGCGTCCAGCGCATTTTCAAGCAGTTCCTTGACCACCGAAGCGGGGCGGTCGACGACCTCGCCGGCGGCAATCTGATTGGCCACCTGATCCGGAAGAATTCGAATGCGCCCCATAGCCTTTCAGAATATCTCAAGGCAAAGGCGCGGCTGGTGTGGGTGGAACGGTGGAATTTCCCGCCTGGAGCTGAGCAATCGATGCTGAACGAGTGGCAATCGGCTACGGTCGAAGCGCAATAGTTGCTGAACAAATGGCAATCCGTGTCACACTGCTGCCAGAATCAACTTGGGGAACGCAGCGCGTGAGCCCAAGTGATCTTGTCTGCAGGCGGAGGGCTGAGTCCATGCCTTGATATCTACGTCTAATTATCAGCAGGTGCAAATCGCAGCTGATACAAGTCGGGTTTTGGCGTTCTGTACGACTGCTAGAGGGAGTAATTTTCATGAAGAAATTTGTCATGGTTGTTGGAGTGGCGGCCTCGGTCTTTTTGATGGCAGGGCCAGCGTTTGGACAGGGCGAAAAAGATGGTCAGGGACAGGCTGTGGTTACCATTATGCCCAAACATGCCGGCAATACAACGGCCCCTGTTTCTGCGCAGGATGTGAAGATCAAGTTGAATGGCAAAGAAACCAGCGTCACGAATCTGGTTCCGCTGCGCGGCGCCAACGATGTCGTGGAGCTGGTGGTGCTGATGGATGGGTCGGCGCGCGCCAGTCTGGGCACACAATTCGGTGAGATCAGTGAATTCATCTCGAGCCTGCCACCGAATGTGAAGGTTGCGTTTGGATATATGGAGAATGGGAATTCGGTGCTGACTGGTCCTCTTTCAGGCGATCACGCGGAGGTGCTGAAGGGACTGCATCTTCCTGCAGGCATGGCGGGCACGAACGGCAGTCCGTATTTTTGCCTCTCAGATTTGGCAAAGCGCTGGCCTTCGACTCAGCCCGGCGTGAGGCGCGAAGTATTGATGGTGACCGACGGCGTGGATGAATACAACCGGCGCTACGATCCAGAAGACCCTTATGTGCAGGCTGCGGTCAACGATTCGGTCCGCGCCGGCCTTATTGTCTACACCATTTACTGGCGTAGCCAGGGCCGGTTCGATGCCACCGGGTATGCGAACAATGCCGGCCAGAATCTGATGCTTAACTTGACCCAGGCGACAGGCGGCAAGAGCTTCTGGGAAGGGATGGGCAATCCGGTTTCCTTCCAACCGTATCTGGAGGAGCTTACCAAGCGCTTTCAGAATCAGTACGAGCTCACGTTTGCAACCCGGTTTAACGGGAAACCGGAGATCGAGGGCATGAAGCTAAAGCTGAGTGCTCCGGGATCGGAAGTGGACGCTCCGCAGCAGGTGTTTGTGGTTCGCGCGGGTGTGGCGCAGAACTAGAAAAGAAGAATTAGATAATGCGCAGTTTGAACCGGCTCCATCCTTGTTCCGGAAAAAGGGACAGGGATGGTGGCCTGCAAACAGCAGATTCCCTTCGAGAATCACAGATAGAAAAGCGACAACAGATTTACCTGCGAAAAGTTCTTAGAAGTGAAAGAACTTTTCGCGGAGGGCGTCTTCGTATGCCTTTTTGGCGTGCTTGACCTTGTTTCTGGCTTCTTCCTCTTTGTCGTCGGCGAGCTCCCATTGATCTACGTCGGCCACGCTGTGGTGCACGGAAGCCAGTGCTTCCTCGTGGCGGATGGCCGCGATCCACTCTTCTACGGCTGCTTTGTATTCCGTTTGCATCTGGTCAAGTTCCGATTGATCGAGTTCCGATATCTCTACAGGCATGACTTGCTAAGCCCTCCAGCCTGCCAGTGTAGGCGGGGTTTGTGAAGGGATGATGTACACGGCAAAACGTCCTGCCTATTTCCATTGCTTCTCAGACGAACGGTTTCGTCCATGCCTCAGGACGCTGCTTCGGAGCGGCGAAAGCCTAAGCTGGCCGCGAGCTTTCGTGGCCAGTCGCGTTCCATGCAGGGCCTTTCAAGCAGAACATAGAAGACAAGGCCAGCGGCGAAGACCGTCAAGGTGATGAATGCGGAGATCAACCAGACCGCAGCAGGTCTTGAATACGGTTGGGCCGCGATGGGACGAAAGAGCGCCGTCGCGCGGGTAAGGACGAGGTTGTGCGTGAGGTAAATGCTGTAGCACATACCGCCAATCGTTGCGATGACCGGGTTGCGAAAGAAAGCTCGCATAACGGGTCCCTTGAAGGCACCGACATACAGCACAACACAGGCCAGCGGCAGCCAAACGTGATACCAGGGGCTGTTCCACCAGAAGACCCAAATCCACAGAGGAAGGCATACGACATCCCAGAGCCAGTGCGAGCGGATACTTTCCCATCCGACGACATACAGGTCACAGAGAAGAAATCCTGCGAGAAAATATTGGATCGAATACAGGATTGTCATACTGGAGCGGCTCATCGGAGTCATGCAATACATCTGCAATACTCCGGAGGCGAGAATCAAAGCTACCAGAAGGATGCGCCGGAAGGGCGTGGCCCTGGGGAAGGAAAACAGCACCCAGGCGAGCAGGGGGGCAAGGCAGTAAAACTGGATCTCGACCTCAAGTGACCAGACCGGTGGATTGATAGTGCTGTAGTACCCGTAGATAAGGCTGTGCGCGTATCCGAGGCTGGCCAGCAGGTGAGGCAGAACTGCTGTGACCGGTGTATGCAGCGCAACCACGATCAAAGCGGCGCGCACCAGAAGGATGACAAAATAGGGTGGCTCGAGGCGCGTGAGCCGACGGAGGAAATAATCGCGCAGCCGCATCATCGGCGCGCCGGTGAGCCGGTGCCGGGCAAAGGGTAAGCCCAGAATGAAGCCGCTGATCACGAAGAAGAGCTCTACACCCCGATAGCCGTTATGCACAACCGGGGTTAGGATGGCGAATATCGCGCCGCCGTGGGGCTGCCCCAAGGCTTGTACGGCGATGTGAAAAAGGACGACGGAGAGAATGGCTATAAAACGCAACCCATCGACCTCAGGGACGTAGGCGCGTCCCGAGGTCTGCCTGCGAAGCGTGGACAAGCGGAATGGGTTCTTCAAATTAGCCTGAACTCGATTTGAAGGAGCCTAAGAATTAAGTAGATCAATCAAGTCGATCACAGCCGCAAGGTCAATATTTCATTCGAACAGGATTGCAATTTTGCTCAGGGACTAAACCCCGACGGTCTCGGCCACCGGAGCAGCTACGACGCGTTGGATGCGGTCGCCGAGTTTGTGCAGACGGAGGAAGTTGGTCGAGCCGGATTTGGTGCCGGTGCCTGCGATGATGGCTACGATGTCGCCTTTGCGCGCGTAGCCGTTTTGCTCAAGGAGCGTCTCTGCCAGTTCGACCATCGCTTCTGTCGTTTGGACTTTGGAGCAGCGAATTGGAGTAGTGCCCCAGAGCAAGTTGAGGCGGTTGATGGTGACTTCGATGGAGCTGAAGGCGTAGATGGGAGCGGCGGGCTGGTACTTGGAGAGCTTGATGGCTGTGGCGCCGGTTTCGGTGAAGATGGCGATGCCGCGCAGGTCGAGGTCTTCTGCGGCGTGAGCGGTGGCTTCGCAGATGGTCTCGGCGACGGAGAGCGTCTTATGACGCGGGCCGACGAGCAGGCTGCCTTCGGATTTGGCGTTGGCGATGTTGTGCTCGGCCTCGGCGATGATGCGGGCCATCATCTTGACGGCTTCGACGGGGTAGGCTCCCATGGCGGATTCGCCGGAGAGCATGACGGCATCGGAACCGTCGTAGATGGCGTTGGCTACGTCTGAAACTTCGGCGCGGGTGGGGCGCGGGTTGTCGATCATCGACTCAAGCATCTGAGTGGCGGTGATGACCGGCTTGCGGTAGTCGGCGGCGCGGCGAATGATGTGCTTTTGCAGCGCGGGGACTTTTTCCGGAGGAACTTCGACACCGAGATCGCCGCGAGCCACCATGATGCCGTCTGCGACTTGGAGGATTGCTTCCAGGTGCTCGATGGCCTGGGGTTTTTCCAGCTTGGCGATGATCCATGTTGCACCGCCGTAGGCTGCTACGCGGTTGCGGACCAGGTTGATGTCTTCCGCGGTGCGAACGAAGGAGACGGCGACGGCGTCGACGCCGGCGCGGAGCGCGAATTCGAGATCGACGTCGTCTTTTTCGGTCAATGACGGCACGCGGACGGCGATGCCGGGCAGGTTGATCCCTTTGTTTTCGCCGAGTTTGCCGCCGTTGATGATTTCGCAAACGACGTCGCTTCCGTCTACTTCGTGGACGCGCAGCTCGATGAGGCCGTCGGAGAGCAGAATGCGCGAGCCCTGCTCGACGTTTTCAGCGAGGGTCTTGAAAGTGGTGCCGACCAGGGCTGCGGTGCCTTCCACTTCGCGCGGCGTGATGGTGATTTTTTCGCCCGCGATCAGCATCACCGGCTTGTGGTCCACGAGCTTGGAGGTACGAATCTTGGGTCCTTGCAGATCGCCGAGAATGCAGAGCGGTTTGTGCTCTTCGCGGCTCACTTTGCGGATCATCTGGATCAGGGCCAGCTTCTCCTCGTGGGTGCCGTGCGAGAAATTGAGACGGACCACGTCCAGGCCGGCGCGGACAAGGTTTCGAAAGACAGGCTCGGTATTTGAGGCCGGGCCGAGGGTCGCCACAATCTTGGCGCGCCGCTGCAGGATCGATTCGGTGAAGCTAAGATCAGCGGTGGACATCAGATACACTCCATAAATTTCGTCCGTTCTATTAGAAACAAAGAGATAAAGACAGCTTCCTCCGGCATTCGCATCACCCGCTTGCGTCAGGCTCTCTTGCGAGCCGGCAAAGTCAAAGGGCAAGGGCGAAGGCGCGAGAAAAGCGTTTGACCAAAGGGCAATACGGGAAAGAATACAAGAAGAAAATCCACGCTCCCCAGCCCGTTCAATTGTACAGGAGACGGTTGGCTGAGTTGGCTGCATCGCGCTGCGCTTCAACGTGCGCGAGGTTACGTTTTACACGCCTGAACGGGGCCGGGATGCGGCATTGTTTTGGATTGCTCTCATTCTGCGTTCTCGATAGAGGACGCCGTTGAGCTGTGCGCCGAGCAGCACGCTGAACGAGGTGAGGTAGAGCCAGACGAGCGTGGCGATGGCTGTTCCGAGCGACCCGTAGATGATGGAGTAATCTGCCACACGGGTCACGTAGACGCCGAAGGCCAGAGTCACCGGGAACCAGAGCAGAGTTGCGGTAATCGAGCCGGGGGCGACGCGGGTCCAGCTTTCGCGGCTATTGGTGCCGTAATGGTAGACGGCTCCAAGAACGGTCGCGCTGGTGAGCAGCGCCAAAACCCAGCGTACCAGTCTCCAAAAGACCAGGACGATGGTATGCAGGTTGTACTGGGAATTGTCGATCATCCATTGTTCAATGGGGTGCCCGAAGATCACGACGAAGGTTGCGAGTGAGAGCGGAACGAGGGCGATGGGCACGAGGAGCAGGGCGCGAATGCGCTGTTGCCAGTAGCCCCATGCGCCATTGTCGCCCGCGCCATCTTTGCGCGGCTTGATGGGCAGACGGTAGGCCCGGCGAAAGCCGTCCATGAGCGTGGACATCATTCCCCAGCCAGCTAAGCAGGTGAGCGTAATGGCTGAGAGGAGAACCTGCAGGGAAAAACTTCGCTCCGTCTGAAAGTAGGATTGCAGAAGCGACATTGTGTCGGCGGGCAGGAAGTGTTCTGAGGCTGTACGAAATTCATCGAGGAGGGAATTGTCGAGGGTGTTGCTGGCGGGGACCAGTGCGAGCAGAGTCGTGAAAACCAGGAAGGCTGGGAAGAGCATCAGCATTCCTGAGTAGGCAGTGGCCTTGGCGTTATCCAGCACATCGTTGGCCATCGCCTGCCAGATGGCGACGCGCAGAGAGCGAATGAATCGGCCGAGTGCCATCCCTCGCAGAGTATCTCAGGTAAGCGGTTTACAGGAAGAGCGATAAAGCTGCTACTACGAGCGCCAATGCCGGACCGAGAAAAATGCCGACCACGATGCGGCCCAAGATGAAGATGATGATGAAACCGAAGCGGCCGATGGTGTCGAAGGTGTTCAGCGAGTTATAGGGGAGCAGGTTGCGCACGATGCGGCTGGCGTCGAGGGGTGGAATGGGCAGCAGATTGAAGAAGATGAGCGCCAGATTGACTCGGATCATGAGCCAGGCCAGCATGGCGATAGCCTGCGGCGCTGAGGCCGCGCCGAGGAATATCTGGCCCTGAATCGCGCCGATTACGGCTTCTTTGCCGCCGGGCATTGCGAGGGCCAGTATTACCATGAGCACGAAAGTGGCGATAACGAGGATGAGGTTGGCGGCTGGTCCGGCGAGGGAGATGAGGTTGTCGTCGCGGGTGATTTTCTTGAGGTTTCGGGTGATGACCGGGATGGGCTTACCCCATCCGAGAACGATTCCTCCGCCGCCAAAGCCGATGAGCGGGCCGAAGATCATCAGCGCGGGATAGAGCAGAGTGCCGATGGGATCGATGTGGCGCGCGGGGTTGAGGCTGATGCGGCCCTCAAGACGCGCTGTGTTGTCGCCGAGCCGCGAGGCCATCCAGGCATGCGCGCACTCATGGAAGGAGAGCGAGAAAAGCAGGATGACAAACTCGTACAGCGCGATGACCAGCTGAATACTCGACAACTGCAGTTCTCCGTTACTTGTTCAGGCCCTTTTTATGCGCCAGATCTCAATGTTTTTCATGGAACTGGATAGCCCAGATTAGCATGGCGGGCATTGGCAGACGGCGTTGCCGCGGAGGTTGGACTAGCCTGCGCTAGCCGCCTTGTTCGTCGGCGGTGCCCTGCGGACCAACTATGACGCCGTCGGCCATTTGCGTGCCGGCGAGGACGGTGGTGTGCGCTCCTACGCGGGCTCTCGCGCCGATGCTGGTGGGGGCGAAGATGACCTTGTCGTAATCGTCCTTGTCATGCGTGTGGGAGTAGATGCGGGCGTAGTTGCCGATGACCGCTCCTGCGCCTAGGCGGATTTCGGCACGGTCGTCGAGCAGGGCGCGCTGGCGGACGATGACGCCGTCTTCGATGGACAGATTGTAGCCGTAGGTCAGCTCTACGCCGTGGTCGATGCGGACGTGCTTGCCCATTTTGGCGAAAAGATGGCGGCCCAACATGCAGCGGAAGCGGATGCCCAGCCAGTGATTGAGGCCGATGGGCGAGCGATCGAACATGATCCAGAACCAGAGCAAGGGCTTCGAGCGGGCGAAGCGGTCTTTGTCTCCGTCGGCGTAGTGCTCGGCTTCGAGGGTGATGTTGCCGGGGTCGAGCGAGAGCTGGAGCACGTTCAGCGGCAGTTCGCTGGTGAGGGTGAAGTTGAGCTTGCCGCCGTGGGGACGGCCGAGGTAGAGCTGGAAGAGCTGGTCGCGCACGATTTCGGCGCGGCGCTCGGCTGCCTGATGCTTGGTGAACTCCTCGTCGAGAAACGCGATCCAGCGGCGGTAGACTTCTTCAGCCTCAGGCAGAGGCTGAGGGACGCGGGCGGGCTGGGCAGTGCTCGGAGTGCTTGTGGGTGCGGCTACTGTGGATTCGGCCATACACATACGACGATACACCGGCGCGCTGGGATGCAGGAGAGGTTGCGTAATCTCACCCGATGCCGGGATTGAGCGGCTTGGCGAACTTGGCCAGTTTGGCAAGCTTGACCATTCGGACTACCGGCAGCGCTTCGCCATTGTGAAGCGGTACGGCGATGCGTTCGACCTCCACGTAGCCTTTGAGGCGGTAGAGCGGGACGCCGGTGAGCGTGGAGCCCATTTCGAAGTGGTGGAAGCCGGCGGCAGCCGCTGCTGCTTCAACATGGGCTAGGATCAGGGTGCCGAGGCCGCGGCGGGCGTAATTCGGATGGACGAAGATGGCGCGCACTTTTGCCGCATCGATTGCAGGATCGAGGAGGTCGGGTTCGCGGCTTGGTCCGCGGTCTGCGCCGAAGAGGGTTTTGCGCTTTGACCAGCCGCCGCAGGCTGCGAGCATACCGGAGGCTTCGGCAACAAGGTAGGTTTGGTCGCGGATCAGTTGCGTGTCGAGGCCGAGGACGGTACCGAGTGCGCCTTCGATCTGGGCGGGCGTGTAGTCGCCGGCTTGCAGGCCGCGCACGGATGCTTCGATCAGGGCGTGCAGGGCCGGGATGTCGGCTTCGCGGGCCAGGCGGATTGTAAAGCTGTTGTCGGGCATGGCCATTGTGGATTTAGATTATTCGATTGCAAAGACGGCGTAGACGGTGGCCTCTTCGCGGATGGTCTGGGGGCGGATTTCGAGGGGCCGAATGGTCACCATCTGCCCGATCGAAGCTTCAGCTGTCTCGACGGTCATTCCATCGAGCGGCCGCTTGAAATAGATGTGGGCCTCGGGTGATTCATTGCTGGCGTAGATCAATGCACCGAGCTTCACGTGCAGCCCGTCGGCCATTTGGGCAGCGACTGCACGAGCTTTCACGAGCGCCGAGCCGGCAGCCTGTGCCTGCAGGCCTTTGCGGTCTGCCAGACGCCAATCAATCGCGCCGCTGCTGTTGGCTCCTGCGGCCACAGCCAGGCGCAACACTGTCGCCGCGTCCTTCGGCGAGACGCTTACCTCCCATGACTGTTCGGCCCTGTAGAGGCGCTGCGCGCGCTGAGTTGCGTTTTCTTTGTCGTCGAAGACGGTATTGTGGTTTATCGCCTGGGTCTTGCTCTCGATGCTCTTGTCTTCGACGCCGGCTTTGTGTAGCGCTTCCATGATGGCGTGGGAAAGCTTGCCGGCTTCAGCAGCTGCGGTGTCGACATCGGGCTTGAAGATCTCAAAGGCAATCGTGACGGCCGCGATGTCGGCAATGGCGGTCGCTTCATCGGTGGTATTGATGGCGATGGTCTTGTTTTGTTGGTTGATCTGGATCGTCTGTGCAGCAGCACCATACGGAAGAACAGCAGCTACAAACAGGGCAAGCAAGGACGACAGGCGCAGCATATGCATAGAAAGTCTCCTAATGAACTTCAGGGGAGGATAGCATTCGGTACCTATGGGACCAAACAAGCTATCCGAGGTGAGCGCAGCCGTGTTACAAAAACAGCAGCGCACAGGGGCGCATCCAGTCCGCGGAAAGGGCTTTGCCCACCCATCTAACTTGACAATTGAAGGTTGCGAACCTTCTTTCAGCCCGATGGGTGCGGACTCCGGGCAGTAATGAAAGGAGATTCGTATGTTTCCCAGCCCGCAGTCTGTGCTTCCGCTTCCTTCGCGCCCGAATTTGGAGCGATATCGGAAGATCGCCAAGGATCTCGTCAAAATCTGCAAGTCGGCCCATGCGACACTGGCTGAGCCAACACATGGGCCTGGACTTGGCCTTGCACAGGCAGACGCGCTGCGTGCGTGGACTTCGCAATGGGTGCAAACTGTGGCCGAGCTTTCCGGCGTTGCGATTACGCCGGAGCTTCCGGTGCGGATTCGCGATTGGGTTGATGGGGTTGAGGACTTCGCTCGCCGCAAGTTACTTGGCGGTGAGTTGAACGGGCGCCGATGTGCTCTGGCCGATGCGCAGTTTGTTCTTGCCCGCTGTCACGGATTCGAGAGCTGGCCCCGGTTTTCGCGGCATCTTGAATCGACGGCGCTGGAGGGCTCTTCCGAAGCGCGATTTGAGGCGGCTGTCGACGCGATCGTCCGTGGTGATGCGGCAGAGTTACGGCGTCTTCTCCGTGAACAGCCGGGGTTGATTCGAGAGCGTTCTACGCGGGAGCATAGGGCTACGCTGCTGCATTATGTTTCGGCGAACGGAGTGGAAGGTTATCGGCAGAAGACGCCACCCAACATCGTGGAGATTGCGGAGATTCTCTTGCAATCCGGCGCGGAAGTGGATGCCGCAGCGGATGTTTACGGTGGCGGAGCTACTACGCTTGGCCTGACAGCGACCAGCGGACACCCTGAACGCGCGGGCGTACAGGAGGATTTGATGAGCTTGTTGCTGGAACATGGTGCGATGGTCGATGGCTCTCTGATGAGAAGTTGCTTGGCCAATGGACGTGTTAAGGCTGCTGAGTTTCTTTCTGACCGCGGCGTGCGGTTAAGTGTTGTTGAAGCAGCTGCGCTGGGCCGGCTGCAGCAGGTCCGAAGTTGCTTTACGGCGGACGGCAGTTTGACGGAGATTGCTACGCGAGAAGAGGTGCAGAGCGGTTTTCTGTATGCGTGCCAGTTTGGACGGAATTCGGTGGTGGAGTTTTTGGTGGGGGTTGGGGTCGATCCTTCTGTACACGACGATCGCGGCCAGACTGGGCTGCATTGGGCCGCCATTGGTGGGCATCTTGAGATTGTGGATCTGCTGCTGTGGCATGGGGCTCCGCTTGACGCGACGAATGCGTATGGAGGCACGGTGATAGGGCAAGCGATCTGGTCGGCGGCGCATGATCGCGATCCAGATCGGTACGTGAGGATTCTGGAGGCGCTGTTTGCAGCGGGAGCGAAGCTTCCGGAGCGCCATGCGCCGGTCAGCGACCGGATAGACGCGTGGCTGGAGGAGCGTGGAAGCCATGTTGAGCCAGCATGGAAGTGGTGATGCTGAGAGCTGGTATTGGGAACGGCTGGATATTTGCCATATTGCAGCAAAGATGGACAGCAATCGATTGCGCAACGACATTGGCCGCTCCAAAAAGTGGCCTGGTGCATCTGGCCGAGAGATGCGTTGAGGGTATAGTATGACTTCGCTATGAAAAAAAGGTTTGACCGCATATTCCTATCCGCTTCGTTCCTGATTCTTGCCAGTCTGGCTGGTGTTCAGTCGGCTACTTTGTGCGTAGCCCAGGCTTCAGATGCCCGCCCTGTGCCGAATGCGCAACTGGCCAGCCATGACTTGAACGCCAAGGTCGAGGCGCTGCTGAAGCAGATGACGCTGGAGGAGAAGATTGGACAGACGGTTCAGTATTCGGCAGGGTTTGCGACTGGACCAGCCGGCGCCAAGGTGAGCTACGACGAGCTGACGGAGCAGGGCAAGATCGGTTCGATGCTCAATGTTTACGGCGCGGATAAGACCAATCACTACCAGCACATTGCGATGGAGAAATCGCGGCTGCACATTCCGATTCTCTTTGGTCTGGACGTGATTCATGGGTTGCACACGACCTTTCCGGTGCCGCTGGGGCTCGCGTCGAGCTGGGATCCAAAGCTGATCGAGGGCGTGGCTCGCACTTCAGCGGTTGAGGCGCGCGCGGACGGGATTCAGTGGGTCTTTTCGCCGATGGTGGATATTGCCCGCGATGCGCGATGGGGGCGCATTGTGGAGTCGGCGGGCGAAGACCCGTTTCTGGGCTCGGCCATTGCTCGCGGTTGGGTGCAGGGATACCAGCAGGGTGATTTGACCAAGCCGGATTCGGTGGCGGTTAGCGTGAAGCATTTTGCCGCTTATGGCGCGGCCATTGCCGGGCGCGATTACAACGCTACGGATATGAGCGACATTACGCTGCGGCAGGTTTATCTGCCTCCCTATCACGCTGCGGTGGATGCGGGCGCGGCTACGATGATGAGCAGCTTCAATTCGATCAATGGAGTGCCGGCGACGGCGAATCCTTATATTCTCACCCAGATTTTGCGCAAGGAGTGGGGCTTTGACGGGCTGGTGGTTTCGGACTGGGGCGCGGTTGCGGAGCTGCTCAATCACTCGATTGGCCCCGATGGCGCTACGGTAGCGCGCAAGGCGCTTGAAGCGGGCGTGGATATGGATATGGAAGGCAATCTGTATGCGACGACGATCGCCGAGCAGGTGCGATCGGGTCTGATTCCTGAGTCTGTGGTGACTGAGGCTGCGCGACGGATTTTGCGGGTCAAGTTTGCACTTGGCCTCTTCGATAATCCTTATACGCCGGTGACGCCGGCTTATGAGCCGACCGCGGAAAAGCGCGCTCAGGCGCGCACTGTGGCGGACGAGACGATCGTGCTGCTCAAGAATGACCCCATCGAAGGAGTGGGCTCGCTGCTGCCGCTGGGCAAGCACGCGAAGACCGTCGCGCTGATTGGGCCTTTGGCTGATTCAGCCAAAGACATGCTTGGGTCGTGGGGCGCGCTGGGCGATCCCAAGTTTGCGGTTTCGCTGAAACAGGCTTTGCAGGAGCGGTTGGGAGACCATCTGCTCTATGCCGTGGGCTGCGGCGTGCTCTCAGGCAATGACGAAACTGTGATTCGCAACGCGAGCTTTATCGATCAGGGCAAGACGGCGCAGAAGGACGAAGCTGCTCCTGACGACGCGAAGACTATTGCCGAGGCGGTTGAGACGGCGAAGAAGGCCGATGTGGCTATTCTGGCGCTCGGCGAGAGCGCGGACTGGATGACTGGCGAAGCCTCCAGCCGTACACGCCTTGGCTTGCCCGGCAATCAGGAAGAACTGCTGGAAGCGGTGGCTGCTACTGGGAAGCCGGTGGTTCTGGTGCTGTTTACCGGGCGACCGAGCGAGATCAAGTGGGCAGGCGCGCATATCCCGGCGATTGTCGAGGCTTGGTTCCCCGGTATTGAGGGTGGTCATGCTGTGGCCGATGTGCTGTTTGGCGATGTGAATCCTTCGGCCAAGCTGACGGTCAGTTTCCCGCGTGCTGTGGGCCAGGAGCCGCTCTATTATGCGCAGTTGCCTACGGGCCGTCCGGCTCATGGCGACCTGAGCCACATGCCGGCGAATAGTCTTGAGAAATTCATGTCGCGTTATCTGGATGAGGACAACAGCGCACTCTTTCCTTTTGGCTGGGGACTGAGCTATACGCGGTTCAGCTATGGGCAGCCTACGGTGAATCAGGCCCAAGTTGCCCTGCAGAATGTGGCCCAGGGTCATGCGCCTGCGCTTACCGTGGGTGTGGATGTTCGGAACGCGGGCAGCGTGGCGGGAACTGAAGTTGTGCAGCTCTACCTGCGCAATACTTCGGCATCGGTGGAGCAGCCGGTGCGCGAACTCAAGGGCTTTGCCCGCGTTGCGCTTGCGCCGGGCGAATCGAAGCATGTGGAGTTTCCGCTGGGCTTTGACGAGCTTAGCTTTTATAACGTGGAGAGCAAACGCGTGGTCGAGCCTACCACCTACAAGGTCTTTGTAGGTGGCAGTTCGCTGGCTTCGGAGACTACGAGCTTTGAGGTGAAGTAGGCGAACTCAGACTTCGAGCTCAGACTTTGAGGAAGATACGCTTGCGATAGAGCACCCAGACGGGGATGAAGCAGACGGCCATATATGCGAACGAGTAGGCGAAAGAGGCCAGTCCGCCGTTGGGGATCCACGCGAACCAGTGGAGGAATATCCAGTGCGTGAGGTTGAAGCGCTGGCCTTGAATCCAGCCGCCAACGAGGTCGAGAGCGCTGCCCAGGAGCTCCGAGATCATGTAGGCGGCGATGGCGTTGGAACCGAAAACCAGCAGGGGATATGTCCACTTGCCGCGCCAGTTGCTGACTTCAATGGCCCAGAAGAGTACTGCAAGCAGAGCGAGCGCAATGCCTGCCGCTACCAATACGTAAGAGCTGGTCCACAGCTTCTTATTCAGAGGAAACGAAAGGGCCCAGACTGCGCCGATGGCCAGCAAGGTTGACGCTCCGCCTGCCATGCCGACGGCTTTGGCTTTGAGAGTGCGCTTGCTGCGCAGCCAGATTCCGGTGAGTATGCCCAGCAGCGCGGTACCGAGTGCGGGCAGGTCGCTCAAGAGGCCTTCGGGGTCGCGGGTGCCTTCGTAGAGGCGTCCTGGGAAGATGTGGCGATCGAGCCAGGCTACAAGGTTTGCGTCTTTGTCGAGGAACGGAATGTCGCGCCCCGGCAGGCCAAGTCCTGGCACCGGCACCCAGCGCATCAGAATCCAGTAGCCGAGCACTGCTGCAACGAGAACGGCGGCTTTGCTCTGCCACTTGCTGTCCCAGAGATACATCAGTCCTGCGATGAGGTAGCAGATCGCGATGCGCTGCAAGACGCCGTAGATGCGCAGCGTACCCAGATGAAAGTAGGGGAAGCCGTTGACTACCAGGCCGAATGCGAAAAGGATTGCCGCGCGGCGGACCGTTTGCCAGGCCAGTTGCGCGCGTGTTTCGCCCTTGGACAGCCGCGCCTCAAAGGCAAAGACGATGGAGAAGCCGACGACGAAGAGAAACGTCGGAAAGACGAGATCAGTCGGTGTCAGGCCGTTCCAGTCGGCATGCTTCATGAACCACCATGCGTGGTCGCTGCCGTTGTTGTTGACCATGATCATGAAGGCGATGGTGAGACCGCGAAGCGCATCGAGCGAGAGCAGGCGGCGGACGGGGCTGATTTCCGGCGCCGAAATCGACCCAGAGACTGAAAGGGGGGATGGGACTGCGGTGGTCATATGTATGTCTGCTCCCTCTTAGATAAGCACTCAGAGATGCCAGGGCCCGAAATAGTGTTCTCGTTCGTGTGCCATTCAAATTATCGTTTATGGCGCAACTGCGCAAGTTGTCTTGTCCAGTCTTGTTCAATCTTGCCCAGTGCGGCGGCAAGGCAGGCTTTTCTTTTTCGGTCGTCCCGGCGATTCGAAGGCGCATAGACTGAACGCAGAGGACTTGAGCTTGCGCATTGCGATTATCGGCGGCGGCATTGCGGGGCTGGCCTGCGCGTATGAGCTGGAACTTGCTCGCCGCGCCGGGGGCAGCGTCGAATACGAGCTGTTCGAGGCGGGATCGCGTCTGGGAGGCGTCATTTCGTCCGCTGTCGTCAATGGCACGGTGATCGAGCGCGGGCCGGATTCGTTTCTGACGGAAAAGCCGGCGGCGGCGCAGCTCTGCCGTGAGCTTGGGCTCGGGCCGGACCTGGTTGGCTCGAACGATCCGGAGCGGAAGACTTTTATCCTGATTCGCAATCGGCTGGTGGCGCTGCCGGATGGGCTGATGTTCCTGATCCCGACGAAGCTGTTGCCTACGCTGCTGACGCCCCTCTTCAGCCTGGCGACCAAGGTGCGCATGGGGTTGGAGCTGTTGCATCCGCCACGCCCTCATAGCGGAGACGAGTCGGTGGCCGCGCTCGTCCGGCGGCATTATGGGCAGGAGATGGTGGATCGTCTTGCAGATCCGCTGCTTTCCGGGATATATGGAGGAGACGCGGAGCAGCTTAGCGCGCAAGCGGTGCTGCCTCGGCTGGTTGATATGGAGGCCACGCATGGATCGCTCACGCGAGGCATGCTGGCTGGGATGCGTGCGCGAAAGGCTGCTGCCGGTGATGGGGAGGATGCAGCTCCGCCGCCGATCTTCACTACGCTGCGATTTGGCTTGCAGCAGATGATCGACGCACTGGTGGCGCGGTTGGATGGGGATCGGCTGCATTTGCAGAGTCCTGTGACGGGGATCGAACAGGATATCGAACAGGCGGGAGACGGCTGGCGGGTTTCCGCGGCTGGCTCATCGGGAAAATTCGACGCGGTTGTGGTGGCGACACCTGCATGGGCTGCGGCGGATTTGCTGCGATCGGTGGATGGAGAACTTAGCGGCGACCTGAGCTGCGGACTTAGTGGCGAACTCGGCCAGATTCCGTATAGCTCGTCGATTACGGTGAACCTTGTCTACGAGGGAGCCGATCTGGATCCGCTGCCGCCGGGCTTTGGCTTTCTGGTGCCTGCGGTGGAGAAGCGGGCGATTCTGGCCTGCACCTTTATTCATCGCAAATTTCCCGGCCGCACTTCGCCGGGCAAGACGGTGCTGCGCGCTTTTCTGGATGGCGCAAACAACGCTCGTCTGCTTGACCGCCCGGATGATTTCATCACCGACCTGGTGCGCAAGGAGCTGCGTCAGATTCTGCGCATTACCGCCAAGCCGGAACTGGTTGAAGTGACACGCTGGCCGCAGGCAATGGCTCAGCCGGCGGTTGGTTACAAGGAGCGGCAGCGGCGCGTTCAGGCTCGATTGGCTGAGCTGCCGGGTTTGCGGCTGGCTGGCAATGCCTACGACGGCATTGGCATTTCGGACTGCATTCGGCTGGGGCGTGAGGCGGCGAAGCAGCTCACCGCTACGTTGCAAGGTCTTACGCGCCCAGATGCCCCAGCCACAGTCCGATCGCATAGGTGACTGCGCCTTCGACTGCGCCGACTGCGGTCATCTCAAAGCCGCTGGCCCACCAGGAACGCACAGTGATCAGTGACTTGGCTGCGCCTACGGCAAAGTGCGCGATGAGCGAAATCGTCGCTGCGGCAATGACTGCGGACGTTCCGGTCATGAAAAAGAAGGGGATTACGGGGATAGTTGCGCCCACGGCAGTCGAAAGCGCACCTGAAGTGGCTGAAACCCAGGGAACTCGCAAGCCTTCTTCGCTGGTGTTGAGCCGCTCTGCTGCCAGGGCTTTCAGCAGTAGCTCGGGGTCTGCGGCGAGGTGATCCACTACATGCTCGGAGTCTTCCTCGGGGAGTCCTTTTACCTGGTAGTAAAGAGAGAGCAGTTGGCGAGCCTCGGAGGGGTTCATCTGGATTGCCAGGCGCTCGCGCTCTACCTCGGCCTCGTAGATTTCGCGCTCGCTTTTGGCGGCCAAATAAGCGCCTGAGCCCATGGAGAGCGCCGAGGCGATCATCCCAGCGAGGCCTGCGAGAAGCACGTACTTTCCGTTGCCCGCGGTTGCGCCGCTGACGCCCGACACAATGCCGAAGATTGCGCCGAGGCCGTCGTTTACGCCATAGATGGCGTCGCCGATCCAGCTTCCTGCCCAGAATCCGGTTTGAGGCCTGCCGCTGGCGCGTTTGGCCAGCAGCTCTTGCAGCATTCCCTGCGCGTCTACGACCTGTTTGCCGCCTTGGACGGCGTGAGAGCGCCCGCGCAGCAGCGATCCCAGTTCGCGGTAGTGGTCCTTTTCGTCTTCAATTACATGCTCCAGGATGGCGAGCGAACCATCATCGCCCAGTTCTTTGAGCTGGGTGCCGTAGTTTGCGATGTGGCGGCTCTCGTCAATTTCGAGCCGCCGCAGGGCCATCAGCGGGCCGCCGGCGCGGCTGGCGAGCGAGTCGGCATCGCCTCGGGGATGGCCTTTATAGACCGGCTGCTTGCCTCCCAACTCGATCAGCCGGTTGGCCCACAGCACAGCGTGCTCCAGCTCGGCGGCGGCCAGGTGGCGCAACACCTGGGCACGCACGGCGTCATTTTCCCGGTCGGCGAGCGCCAGGTAGGTGTAGTAGCCCTCCATCTCGGCATGCCAGTTGCCCTCCAGGCAGGCGAGCACCTTGCGGAGGCGGGCGTTCTTGAAGGGGACTAACGAATCGAGTGCCACAAATTCCTCCTGATGACGCAAATCCGAGTGGTGCAAACAGGATAGCCCGATTCGCGCGGCGTCTGTTAGCCTCACGAAGACCTAAAACGTTTGAGCCCCTTCCAAGCGGTGAGGTTTACCGTATAGTGTTGTGTGCAACCAGTAGACAGGCGCGGGTCTCGCAAGTTTTGGACAAATCCGGGTTGTCAGGTTGCCGAATGCCCGGTTGTTGTAAGGACCAGCACAGTTTTCTGATCAGAAGCGGAGAATCGATACACCATGGCCACTAAATCCACGGCACCCATCGGGGCACCCAGCACTCCCAGCTATACGGGACCGTTCATTATCGTCACCGCGTTGTTTTTTATTTTTGGGTTTATCACCAATCTGAATATGGCTCTGGTCCCGCACCTGAGGGCGGTTTTCGATTTGCACTACGGACCGGCCATGCTGGCGGAGTCGGCTTTCTTTCTGGCTTATTTTGTCTTCTCCGCTCCCACCTCCAAGCTGATTGAGACGATCGGTTACAAGCGGACGATGGTGGTTTCGCTGTTCATCCAGGTCGTGGGCGCGCTGTTGTTTATCCCGGCGGCCAAATTCACCAATTTTCCACTCTTTCTGACTGCTTCCTTCGTGATTGGGGCAGGCGTAACGGCATTACAGACCTCGGCGAATCCTTATATCTCGATTCTTGGTCCTGAGAAAAGTGCGCCTGTCCGGCTCAATCTGGCTCAGGCAGCCAACTCCATCGGAGGGACGATTGCGCCGCTGATCGCGGGAGCGTTTATCCTGACCGACCCCCTCAAGTTGATGTCCAAGGCCGGGATTGCCGACACGGTTCGCGTTCCATATCTGCTTATCGCCGGCGGCCTGCTGGTGCTTGGCCTCGCCGTTGCGTTCCTGAACCTTCCCCACATTGCTTCCACGCAGTTCTTTCGCCCGGCCAAAGAAGGCGATCCGATTCTGAGCCGAAGCATCTGGGGTTACAGGCACACGGTGCTTGGCGCGCTTGGCATCTTCTTTTATGTAGGCGTAGAAGTCGGCCTGGCATCCATCATGGTGAATTACTTCAAGACCCAGGGAGTTCCAAACTCCAGTGAGGCGTCCAGTCTTATTGCGCTGTACTGGTTCGGCGCGCTGGTCGGCCGCCTGCTGGGAGCGTGGCTGGTGAGCCTGATTCCCTCGGGCCGTCTGCTGGGAATCTTCGGTCTTGCCGCTACCGCCCTGGTCGTGGTGTCTATGGAAACGAGCGGACACGTGGCGATCTGGGCGCTCATTCTGTGCGGCTTCTTCAACTCGATCATGTTCCCCAACATTTTCACGCTGGGCATTGTTGGCCTTGGGCCGCTTACCAGCAAGGGCTCGGGACTTATCATGACCGCCGTTGTCGGTGGCGCGATCGTTCCTTTCCTATTCGGCGCTCTGGCGGACAAGGTGGGCATCCAGCATGCCTTTGTCGTACCCATCGTCTGCTACCTTTACATCGCCTATTATGGGTTGATCGGATCTAAGCCAACGCGGACGGTTACGGCCTGATTTCTGCAGAAGTGCTACATTGGTTTTCCACGGAGGATTCGCTGAATGGCTACGGGCATGAACCCGGCAACGGCTGAGAACCCGGAAATGATTGCGTCGTCCACTGCGCTGTCTACGGATGTCGCGGAGGCGGCCAGCCAGATCGCCGTTGAGGCTGCTTCTTTGGCGCGCGCGGCCGAGAGGCGGGCAGTGGTGCAGAACGCTGTGCTCCAAACAATGGATTTACAGCAGCAGGTGGCGCGTCTTCAGGCGCTGCTTGAGGTCTCACGGCAGGTCCACTCCACTACCCGCGAAGACGAGGTGCTGGAGTCGGTGTTGCGCATCGTCGTCCGCGAACTGGAGATGGCTGGGGCGGCTTTTTCCGGGACGGAGCTGTCTTATGGCGATCCGCCGCACAAGGACAGCGATGGCAATCTCAACGGAATCCAGACCTATCCGCTGGACGATCGCGAAGGCAAGCGCATGACCGAGTTGGTGGTCGCGCCTCCCGAGGGCCGGCCGATCACCTTATATGAGGCCGACTTCCTAGAAGGGCTGGCGCTCCAGGCTGCCGTGGCGCTTGAAAATGCCCGCAACCACGAGCGCAACCTCCAATGGGCGCGCGTGCAGCAGGATCTGGATGCAGCGCGGCAGATTCAGCGTTCTCTGCTGCCGCAGGAGATGCCGTCTGTACCCGGCTACTCGATCGCTGTCAAATCGCAAACCTGCTACGAGGTAGGCGGCGATTATGTTGACATTATCCAACTGCCCGAGGGCGGCATCATCATGGCGGTGGCCGACGTCGCTGGCAAAGGACTGGCCTCGGCCATCATGGCCACCAGCTTTCGCGCCGCGTTTCGCGCCATGGCCATTACTGGCGTTTCGCTTGATCTGCTGGCCACGCGCATGAACCAGCACCACTGGCTGGAAGGCGAAGAGGCTCGCCGGCGCTATGTGACAGCTATCTTTTTGCGCCTCGACCCCAGGCGCGGCGAGTTGGAGATCGTCAACGCCGGCCACAATCCCGGCTTTGTGATTACTCCGGACGGCAGGCAGTATCAGATCGAGGCCACCAGCACTCCCCTTGGCCTGCTGCCGGGAATGACCTATTCCAGCGAGCGCCTTACCTTTCCAAAAGGCAGCCGCTTGCTCTTCTATACGGACGGATTAACCGAAGTTTTTCTTGAAGATGAAGAATTTGGGCAGGATCGGCTTTTACTGGAGTTTTCTAATACTCCAACCGGCAATGCCGATGGTATTCTCGATGCATTATGGGTTGCGATTCACGGCTTTTCCGGCGGTGGACCGCAGGAGGATGACATGACAGCATTGGTGTTGTGCCATCTCCCGCAACCGGATACGAAATCCGGACTCCCAGTGGCGACGAATTCCGGGAAGGTGTACGCATGACGAGCACCGCAGCGCGCACCACTACCGTCGAGGTACGGCTGCCGTCCCGGCTGGGCTTCGAAAAGGTTGCCATGAGCACCGCGGCCTCTGTTGCGAAGCTGATGGGATTCCGCGACGAGCGAATAGACGACCTCAAGACGGCCATTGCCGAAGCTTGCATTAACGCTATCGAGCATGGAAACCGCCTCAACGAAAAGCTTTCCGTCGGCGTTGTACTCTCAGCCGGAAGCGATCAACTCGAAATCAAGGTCATGGACGATGGCAAGGGCATGAAGCAGCAGCCCACCAAACCTGACATCGATAAGAAGATGCACGGCGAAGAAGATCCCCGAGGCATGGGCATGTTTCTGATACAGGCGTTGGTCGATGAGGCCGAATGGGTCGTCGGAACCAACGGCAAGGGCAGCTATGTCCGGCTGGTCATTCGCCTTGACAAAGAACAGTAAGCGGACCAGAAACCGGCCCCCGACCGTAACCTGAAAGATGGAGTGAAATCCCAGTGCAGACCGATACCAAGTCAAAAGTAGACCAGACCACCTCCCCGGCCGGCACGCCCGTGACGGTCCTTCGTTTTGAAGGCGATATCTCCTCGGCCTCCAAAGAAGCAGTGATTGGATCCTACCAGGGCCTCTCGAAGACAACGGCGAAAACCATACTTCTGGATTTCACCAAGGTCGAGTACATCAACTCCAGCGGGATCGCGCTGGTGATTCAACTGCTGATGGAAGCAGCGAACTCCGGGCAGAAGGTGCTGGCGTTCGGTCTTTCGGCGCACTTCACTAAAGTATTTACGATGGTTGGCATTACCAAGTACGCCGGCTTATTTCCCGATCAGGCCGCTGCTCTGGCCACCGTCTAAGTTTTCTGCGCTTAAATTTAGCCTTGCATGCGCTGCCCGACCCTTTGGTCGAGCAGCGTTTTCGTTTTGGCGTGATTGGCTGAAGTTCATTGATTCGATTGGGCTTACCGGTATGCCTGAGGGCGTGCCTTGTTACAAAAGCTCTTCTTGAGGGTCTTCCTCAGGCTGGCCCAACCCGCGGCCTCAGATATGAGCGCAATACGCGCATATTTTATGAATCAGTTGTGATATATTTACATCAGATTATGTGAGCGGATTGCACTAATGTTCCGCGCCACTGTCAGCCTATATCTGGAGGATTCGAATCATGTCTATCAGCCGTTGGTATCCAATTCGTGAAGTTTCAAGTCTGCAGGATCGCGTCAACTCTCTATTCCAGGACTTCGCCGGCGACAATCAGGCGGTGACCGCCGCCAGCTTTGCTCCTGCCGTCGATGTCTATGAGAATGGCGAAAAGGTGGTTCTCAAGCTGGATATCCCGGGCATTAAGGAAGAGGATCTGGATATCCGCGTTGAGAATCAAACGCTTACGGTGCGCGGTGAACGCAAATTCGAGAGCGAAGAGAAGGAAGAGAACTTCCATCGCATCGAGCGCCGCTACGGTAGCTTCTACAGGTCTTTCAGCCTGCCTACCACTGTTGACACGGAGAATGTGCAGGCGAGCTACAATGCTGGCGTACTCAAGCTGGAGCTGAAGAAGAAGTCTTCCGCGCAGCCCCGACAGATCAAGATCGGCATAGGAGCCGACAGCAACGGTAGTGGCAGTGCAAAGCCGGCCCAGACCGTCAACGCCGCCTAATTGGGGCTAGGATCGATTTAGCTGGGTGCAATTCGACAAGGGACAGGCATGTACCGCGCCTGTCCCTTGTGATCTATTTGGAGCGGTCCTACTCAGGGCCGCTGGAATTTAATTTTTCTAGGGTATACAAGGACTGGAAATTACGACTATGGCCATTCGCTGGGACAAGCTTACCGTTAAATCGCAGGAAGCAATGCAGCAGGCAATCGGGCAGGCCTCAGAACTGGGCAATCCTGAATTGCAGCCGGTGCATTTGCTGCTGACACTCATCGCTGACCGCGATGGGGTGATCCTGCCTGTGCTGGAAAAGATCGGCGTCGCTACGGAACGCCTGGAGGGCGAGCTGCACGCGATTGAGGAGAAACTGCCTCGGGTATCGGGTGCGCAGGGCCAGCCGAACTTGTCCAACAAGCTGAACAAAGCTGTTGAGCAGGCATTTAAGGAAGCGGCCAATTTCAAAGATGAGTACATCTCGACCGAGCATCTGCTGCTCGGCTTGGCGCGCGAAAAGGGTGATCCCGCCGTGGACGCGCTGCTTGCTGTCGGCGCAACTCACGAGGCGATTCTGCGCGCGCTGACTGCCGTGCGCGGGAGCCAGAGAGTGACGGACCAGAACCCTGAAGGCAAGTTCCAGGCGCTCGAAAAATACGCCAAGGACCTTACGGAGCTGGCACGGCGAGGCAAGCTGGACCCGGTAATCGGGCGCGACGAGGAGATTCGCCGGGTGATCCAGGTGCTGAGCCGCCGGACCAAGAACAATCCTGTGCTGATTGGCGAGCCCGGCGTTGGCAAAACAGCCATCGTTGAGGGTCTTGCGCGGCGGATCGTCTCGGGCGACGTGCCCGAGCTGCTCAAGGAAAAGCGCGTGGTGTCGCTCGATCTGGGATCGATGCTGGCGGGGGCTAAGTTTCGCGGGGAGTTTGAGGAGCGGCTGAAGGCGGTTCTGAAGGAGATCGACGAGTCCGACGGGAAGATCATCCTGTTCATCGACGAGCTGCATACGCTGGTGGGCGCAGGCGCGGCTGAAGGCGCGATCGACGCGAGCAATATGCTCAAGCCGGCGCTGGCGCGTGGAGAGCTGCGCGCGATTGGCGCAACCACGCTGAACGAGTACCGCAAGTACATCGAAAAGGATGCTGCGCTGGAGCGGCGCTTCCAGATCGTCTATGTGGGCGAGCCGAATGTCGAAGACACCATCGCCATCCTGCGCGGACTGAAGGAACGGTACGAGGCGCATCACAACGTGCGCATCAAGGACTCCGCGATTGTGGCGGCGGCGACGCTTTCGCATCGCTATATTTCAGACCGGTTCCTGCCTGACAAGGCTATCGATCTGGTGGATGAGGCAGCGGCTTCACTGGCGATCCAGATCGGTTCGGTGCCGACGGAAGTGGATCAGTTGGAGCGCGAGGCGACTTCGCTTGAAATCGAACGCGCTGCGCTCAAGCGGGAGACGGACTCGAACAGCCTGCAACGGCTGGCTGTGATCGAGCGCGAGCTATCGACGCTGAAAGAGCAGATTACAAGCTTGCGTGCTCGCTGGCAGCAGGAGCGTGGGGCTATTACTCGGATCAGCGAGCTGAAAAAGCAGATGGAGGCTCTCCGCTTCGAAGCCGAGGAGCAGACGCGCAAAGGCCAGCTCGATCGCGCCGCGCAGATCCAATATGGCGAGCTGCCGCGCTTGCAGGCAGAGCTGGCGAAGCTAAGCCAGCAGGAGAGCGAAGTCACGCACAATCGCCTGCTCAAGGAAGAAGTAGACGAGGAGGACATCGCTGCCATTGTGAGCAAATGGACCGGGATTCCGGTGTCGAAGATGCTCGAAGGCGAGGTCAAGAAACTCGTCACTATGGAAGACCGGCTGCGCGAGCGCGTCGTCGGGCAGGACGCGGCGCTGACGATTGTGGCCAACGCAATTCGCCGTTCGCGGGCTGGGCTTGCGGATCCGCGCCGGCCCATTGGCAGCTTCATCTTTCTGGGGCCGACAGGCGTGGGCAAGACGGAGACTGCACGGGCGCTGGCCGAGTTCCTGTTTGATGATGAGCAGGCCATGATTCGCATCGATATGAGCGAGTACATGGAGAAGCATGCTGTGGCGCGGCTGATTGGCGCGCCTCCCGGTTACGTCGGCTATGACGAAGGCGGGCAGCTGACGGAAGCTGTCAGGCGCAGGCCGTATTCGGTGATCCTCTTCGACGAGATCGAGAAGGCGCATCCGGACGTTTTCAACGTGCTGTTGCAAGTGATGGACGATGGGCGGCTGACCGACTCCAAAGGCCGAACGGTGGACTTCAAGAATACTGTGCTGATCATGACTTCAAATCTGGGAGCGAACCTGCTGCTGGGAGATCTCTTGAAGACGGAGCACGATTACGAACGTGCGCAGGCGGAAGTGATGCGCGTGCTTCGCGAGCACTTCCGGCCTGAATTTCTGAATCGCGTGGACGACATCGTGATCTACAAGCCGCTGGGTCAGGCGCAGATGCACCACATTCTCGATCTGCGGCTGAATGAGGTGCGGAAGCTGCTCGAAAGCCGGGCAATTTCTCTGGAGCTGACCGAGCCTGCGAGCCAGTTGATTCTGGTGACAGGATCGGACGCAGCGTATGGAGCGAGACCGCTCAAGCGAGCGTTGCAGCGCATGGTGCAGGATCCGCTGGCGATCAAGATCCTCAATGGCGAAATCGAGCATGGCGCGCATGTGCGCATCGATGTGGATCGCAATAGCAACCAGTTGCGATTTGAGTCGATGGGCCGCGAGGCAATGGCGTAAAACAAATGCAGCGGGCGACGATGGGCACGGATTCACACATCCGTGCCCGTTTTATTTGCAAGGTAGAACGGACAGGTACTCTATAGACTGACCTGAAGGCATGTGCAAAAAAGGGGTCCGATGGCTCGCCGTCAAACGGTCTACTCGCTTATCGCATTGTTTGTGCTTATGCTCGCTGGCTTGATTTGCCTCTATGAGGTAGCCTTTTGCGTTTGGATGACGGCATACCGACCGGAATTTGCAAGCGGCTGGCGCGTGTTTCTCTATCGTTGGCTCGCCGGCGTGATTGCAATCGGCTGTTTGTGGCTCATTGTCGCCTTCGGGCTCTGGCGAAAGAATCGACACACAAGATCCTAGCTATTGGGGGCTTGGGCGATGCCTCGATCATCTCGCGATCTGCCCGGCAGCGATACGCGGAATCTCCTGATAATCTACGATGAAATGCACACTCTCGTATTTGTTTTCGGCCATCATTTCTTCTATGGCGGGCTTTTGTCCAAAGCCAATCTCAATCACAAGCCATCCGCCGGGAATAAGCAACGGATACGCGTCTGGAATGAGCCGACGGTAGACATCCAGGCCATCGTCTCCGGCGAAGAGGGCCGAGTGTGGCTCGTGGTCGCGCACTTCGACGGAAAGGGACGCGCGATCTCGCAGCGGAACGTACGGGGGATTGGAGACGATCATCGAGAATCTGCGTCCCGCAATCGGAGTGAGCAGATCGCCTTCAAGAAACTCGATTCTATCCGCGACAAGATTGCTGTCCGCGTTGCGCCGCGCGATGGCGAGTGCTTGCGGAGATAGATCGGTAGCCGTGATCTGCGCTTGAGGAAGGTTATGCGCGAGTGCGACGGCGATGGCTCCCGAGCCGGTGCCGATGTCGGCGATCTTTGGGTTGGGTAGGGATGCTGACAGGCGCAACACCTCTTCGACGAGATGCTCAGTTTCGGGGCGGGGGATCAGGACTCCTGGAGTTACGGCGAAGGGAAGTCCGAAGAATTCTGCGTGGCCAGTGATGTACTGGATGGGTTCGCCAGCGCGGCGACGGGCGATGAGTTGGGAGAACGCCTGTACAAACGTTGCTTCGAACGTAGCGGGAACCGGCTCATCCTGGTTGGACAGGAGCCATGCCCGATCCTTTCCAAGAAGGAATAGAGCCAGTCGCTCTGCGTCCTGTCGCGCTCGCTCTGGATGAGGGCCTGCGAGAAGTTGTTGTTCTGCTTCACGCATGCGGCTACGCAGGTTCAACGTATGTGACCCCTTCCCCATGAGCCGGATGGGGAAAGGCAACAGCAGATTCCCTCCGGGAATGACAGACAGAACAGCAAAGGCAGCTGCCTGCTTAGGCGGCCTGGGCGGCGTCGGCCTTCAGTTTCTGGTCCTGGTCATCGGCGATGAGCGCGTCGACGATGGATTGCAGGCGGCCTTGCATGATCAAGTCCAGCTGATGCAGCGTAAGGCCGATGCGATGGTCGGTGAGCCTGTTCTGCGGAAAGTTGTAGGTGCGAATCTTCTCGCTGCGGTCGCCGGTGCCGACCTGCTGCTTGCGCTCCTTGGCGAGGGCGTCGTGCTGCTTCTGCATCTCCACCTCGTAGAGGCGGGAACGCAGCACGCGCATCGCCTTTTCGCGATTCTTGATCTGCGATTTTTCGTCCTGGCAACTCACGACGGTGTTGGTGGGAATGTGGGTGATGCGAATAGCCGAGTAAGTTGTGTTTACCGATTGGCCGCCGGGTCCGGATGAGCAGAAGGTGTCGATGCGCAGGTCTTTCTGCTCAACCTTGACGTCGACTTCTTCAGCCTCGGGCAGCACGGCGACGGTGATGGCCGAGGTGTGCACTCGGCCCTGCGTCTCGGTGGCCGGAACGCGCTGCACGCGGTGCACTCCGCTCTCATACTTCATCTGCGAATAGACGCGGTCGCCTTCGATCAGCGCGATTACTTCCTTCAGACCGCCGACGGAGGATTCGGATTCGGAGAGGACTTCGATCTTCCAGCGATGCTGCTCGGCGAAGCGCTGGTACATGCGAAAGACCTCAGCGACGAAGAGCGAAGCCTCGTCGCCGCCGGTGCCGGCGCGGATTTCGAGGATGACGTTCTTGTCGTCGTTGGGGTCTTTGGGCAGGAGCATGACTTTGAGAGCGGCTTCGGCGGCTTCGAGGCGCGGAGTCAGCTCGGCAAGCTCTTCGGTGGCCATTTCAGCCATATCGGGATCGGCGAGCATGGCCTTAGCGTCGTCCACGCCCTGCGCAAGCTCCTTATACTCGCGGAACTTTTCCACGGTTTCCTCGAGGTCGCGGTGGGCCTTAGATGCCTTGTGCATGGCTTCGCGGTCGTTCTGGACCTCTGGCAGAGCCATCTGGTTGCCCAGTT
>Ga0302326_10005495_pt1 | contig 28873 bp, 26 predicted proteins | sample Palsa_T0_3_FD_202264 | JGI IMG/M metagenome (GOLD analysis project Ga0302326, IMG submission 202264) | Peat permafrost microbial communities from Stordalen Mire near Abisko, Sweden - Palsa_T0_3 | ecosystem: Environmental > Terrestrial > Soil > Palsa > Peat permafrost | place: Sweden: Abisko... | reverse complement strand
CGAGATCCAGTACACCAAGACACCGAATAGCACGACGCCCAGCCCCGCCAGCGCTCGTTTGTCGCGATCCTGAATGGTCACTGGGCCACTCCTTCGCGCCTGGCCCGCAGGCTGAAGACTTCTCCGCCGGCGCCGGGCACGATGGGAATGGTGAAGGCGGAGCCGCGGAACTGGCGCGTCGAGTCCAGCAGCTTCACCAGGCCGGCGGCTTGCGGGGCGGCGCCGGAAATACTCAGCGAATCGCGCGTGAGTTGCAGAGCGTTGAGCCAGGCGGGCGGCGCGAGCAGATCGGTCAGCTCGTTCAGCGCGTCCAGATCCTCTTTCGTCCGCAACCGGAAACGGTCCAGGGTTTGTGTGCGATTGCGAGTGACGGCGATCTCGCGATCCAGCTCGGCGGCCTTGCGGGCGCGCGGCTCCACCCTCCGGATTTCGGATTGAAGCCTGCCGAGATAGCGCTGGTCGGCGAATTTCGGATAGGCGATCGCGGCGCCGGCGGCCAGCAGCGCCAACACCGCCAGAGCGATGGCGGGTACCAGGCGAATGCGCGAACTGGATCGGCGTTGTTCTCGCGGCAGCAGATTGACCGAGATGGGACGCGTCAGGCCGGCGCCGGAAAGCGCCGTGGCATAGGAGAGTGCCGATCGGGCGAAGTCGTATTCGCCAGGCGCGGCGCCGGGTTGCGGCAAAGCCTGGTGGAGCGGCATCGGCTCTGTGTCCGGCGGCAGCCTGAGTTCGGCCACGGCCAGCGTTCGCGCTCTTTCCGAAGACCCGGTCAGACGCGCCGAATAAACCGGGCGCGACGCGCTTTCGCCATAGACCTCCAACTCGTCGTCCTCTTCGGCCAGCGTCAGAAATCCGTCCGCGGACGGGGTAGAATACAGACGCAGCGCGGAATAAATGGCGGGCGCGGAGAAAGTAAACGAGGCCACTTTCACCCCCGCTTCCGCGAACAATGTCTGATAGCGCTCCAGAACGGATTGGCGCGTGAAGCCGACCAGGATGGAGGAGCTCTTGCCCACGCGCGCCCAATCGAACACCGATTCTTCGTCCGAGTAGGGATTCATGGAATCGATTTCGAACCGGATCGCGGCGGCCAGGTCCTTGTCCGAGACGCCCGGCAGCGCCAGCGGCCGCATCATCACTTCGTCGCGCGGTAATAGAACGGTGGCCGCCAGATGCCCGACACCGAGTTTCTTCAGGAAACCGGCGTATTCAGCGCCCCACTCACCGGCAGGCTTGTCGCGAAAACCGGAAATCATGAAATATCCGAGGATTCTCGCTCCGGACGGCCGGGCCCGGACGACGGTGGCGGTCAGTTGATCGCGTCCGATCTCGATCCCGACGCCGGCGCCGATCGCCAGCCACTTTCTGAAGTCGGCCGCCTTCATGGGACGTAGATCCCGCTGTCGTACCAGCGCATCACGTGATAGGGGGGATTGTAACCAGGGCCGAGAAACTTGATCAGCGCCGCCACGCTCCGCCGCACGTCGGAATATTGCCCATTCGAGAGCCGCAAGCTCGCAGTGGCGCGCAATGTCGCGACGGATCTGGGAACCACGCCCAGCCGGCCGCCCGCTTCGCTTCCGGCCAGGAACGAGCTGATCTGCTGAGTATCTTTTATCACCCTGGCGCTTCGATAGGCCACGATCGCGGCGGCGGAGGCGGCGTCGATGCCGATCGCCTGCATCACCGCGGGTTGCACTGTGTTCGCATCCAGCGTGCTCTGGGTTCCGAACACCGACAGACAATCGCGCAATCCGGCGCGTCCCACCAGCTTGCCTTGCGCGTCGCGCGTGTAACTTCCGTAAAACAAGTCGGGCGTCACTCCTTCGACCAGCAATAGTTCTTCAATCTCTTGAAAAGACGAGTGGCGCGCCCGAAAAGACGGAGTCAGGGACAAGTAATGTTGATCGAACCGGGTGAACGACCCTCCGTCGCTGGCCGACCGCCAATCCTGGATGCCGGCCACAATCGCTTCGGCACGCCCGGGATCCGCCCCCAGCGCCACCAACAGGCGGCCCAATTCCTGGGGCGGCGCTCCGTTCACGTTGAGCTTGGCCGACTCGGGAATCACCTCGACGATGGCGGACCCGGTGGGAAATTGGAATCGCAACACCGGCATGGGGTTCTCGAAGTACTTGGGCGACCCGTCCGCGTTTTTGTGCCCCGGGCCCCACTCGATGTAGAGCAGCGCCCGATCGATGGCCCCCGCCGCCAGGTAGCGCGCGCGCAGCTCATCCACTTCGGTGGCGGTGCGCTCGGTCTCGGCGCGAACGGTGCCGGCTACCGTGAAGGCGATCGCCGAAAGCGCCGCCGAAAGCCACAGCACCGCCAGCAAGGCGGTTCCATCTCGATTACGGCCTCGATTACTGCCGCGATTACGGCGCATACGGCTCCAGCGGACGGCGCGTCACGCGCACGGGAATCGTCAGAGTCACCGGCTGCAGCTTGGCGGAGTCGGGAACCAGGGGCGCCATTTCAATCCGAATCGCGCTGGGAAGCACCGGCTTGATCCAGCGCAGCAGCCATTTGGGAGGTTCTTCAGGGTGCTCCGGCGCCGCAAGGTCGCGGAAACTGAAGCGGCAAAAAGCCAGCTTGTCGGCCAGCACGAAGGAGTTCGCGCCGATCGCGATGGGCGGAAAAATCGGCGACGACACGCCCGTGTCGGGATCCGTGCGATTGCCAAGGCAAAACAGACCGGCGCCGCGAGGACCGGTGTAGACGTGCTCGTTCACCACCAGCCGCACGCCCCGGCTGTCCTCGCCGGGGATCACTTGATATTCGAGAATGGCGGGCAATCCGCGCGCGCCTTGTTGCAGCGAATAGCTGGAGGCGAAGCGCATGGAAACCGGTTCGCCTTGAAAGAAACTGATGCGCGTGGGCGACTCCTCGCCGGGAGGCTGGCAATCGGCACTAACCGGCATGATGGCGTCTATTTCCTGATCCAGAATCCGCTCGACGCTCGCCACACGCCGGTTGCTCATCAGCTTGTTGTCCGTCTTGCTCATCGCGCTCAGCCCCACCCGCAGCGAGGTGACGATGCCCACCGAGAGCAGGCCCAGTAGCGTCATCGCGATCAGCAGCTCCATAAGCGTGACGCCGGCGTCCGCCCGGCTTCGCGCGCCCTGCGCGGCCCGTGTCATTGCGGCACCATCCCCGCCTTTACGTCGTCTTCGCGCAATACCGACCGGCGGAATCCTTCCAGCGTGAACGTGCGCCGCCGATCGCCGTTCATCCACCAGATTTGGAGCTCGACGCGCTCCAGAATCGGCGTGCCCGGCTGCGGGTTCGGAGGCGTCTCGAACGCCGTGACGCGCGCGATCCATCCGATGGGAAGATCGCCGGTGATTTCCGGCCCCCAGGTTCCCTGGAACGGCGTCACCTTTTGCAGCTTTTCGGCGATCAGCAGCTCGTCCATTTTCTGATGGGCCAGCAGCTCGGCGCGGCCGTAATCGGTCAGCTTGCTCGCGTTGCGCAGCGAAGTGGAAAGCGCCGACATCAATCCTGTAATGGCGATGGCCATGATGAGGGTGGCCACCAGAACCTCGAGCAGGGTGAAGCCGCGTTTCACTCGGTGACCTTCTCCACTTGCGGCACGCCGGTGATGGGATCCACGCGCACTATTTTTTGGACGTTCTTGCGGTTGATCAGTTGAACGCCGAATCGCGGCACGGTGCCGCCGGGATACAAAAGGAAATTGCGCGGCCATTCCGCGGCCTCGGGCAAGTCGTGCTGGGGCAAGACGGGCTGGGGCAAGTCGGGCTGGGGCAAGCTGGGAAAGACGCGCGTAATCGAGACGCCTTCCGGCAACTCCAGTCTGCGGAAGAACCCGGCTTCAGTCGAACGCATTTCGAGCGCGTTTTGGGATTTCAAAATGCTGATTTCCACCACCTGCTGGCGCCGTTGCGCGCGATCCAGTCCCGCGTTGAAGAAATTCACGATGCTGGAGGTGGCCCCGTTCAGACGCAGGGTATCGATGCCGGAAGTGAAAGCGGGAAAGCTGATTCCCGCCAGCAGCGCGATGAGCGCCACCACCACCAGCATCTCGATCAGCGTGACGCCGCGCCGGGGATTGTCAGTTCTTCCAGCTGACGATGTCCGCATCCATCCCGTCCCCGCCCGGCTGGCCGTCGCGTCCCAGGCAGATGATCTCCGGCTCGTCGCCGTGCTCGCCCGGATAGTGATACACGTACGGATGGTTCCAAGGATCGTTGCCGACGTCCTTCTGGAGATACGGCCCTTCCCAGTTTTCGACGCTCTCCGGTTTCGCGCGCAAAGCTTGCAAGCCTTGTTCGGTGGTGGGGTAGTTGCCGGTGTCGAGTTTGTAGGCGCCCAATGCCGTCATGTAGGCGTTGATCTGCGCGCGCGCATCGGTTCTGCGAGCCTTATCCGCCTGCCCCAGCATCTTCGGCAACACCAACGCCGCGAACAGCGCGATGATGGTGACCACCACCATCATTTCGATCAGCGTCACGCCCGCCCGGTTTCTCTTTTTCATAACGTCACCTCGTCACTACATCGCAACATCGTTCATGCTGACGATCGCCAGCAGCATACTTAGGATCAGAGTCCCGATGATCAGTCCCATGGCCAGGATAACCAACGGCTCGAACAAGGACGTGAAGCGCCGGATGGCCGTGCGCGTTTCGCTCTCGTAGATGTCGGCCATGCGCATGAACATCTGGTCCAGCCGGCCGGTCTCTTCTCCGACGGCCAGCAAATGTGCCGCCAGCGGCGGAAATTGACCGGCTCGCCGCATGGGCGCCGCGATCCCTTCGCCGCGTTTGACGCCTAGCGACACGGCTTCAAGCGAGTTCGATATCCTGCGGTTATTCAGGATCGCGCCGGCAATCCCGATGGACTGCACCAGCGGAACGGTATGCGACACCAGCGTACCCATGGCCCGTGCGAACCGCGCCGTTTCGGCCTTCCGCATCGCGTCGCCCAGCACCGGAATCCGAAGCCGCAGCGTGTCCCACCACAATCTTCCCGCCGTGGTGCGAACGTAGGAATAAAGCGCGATGGCGGTGGCCAGCAGCACCGCGAGCGCGATCCCGCCGTAGCTCTGTAGGAATTTGCTGCCTTCCAGCAGAATCTTGGTCGGCAGCGGCATTTCGATGCGCGATTGCTCGAATACCGAAGCGAAACGTGGCACCACGAAATTCATCAGCACCAGAATTGATCCCGCCCCCACCAGCATCAGCAGGCACGGATAAGCCATCGAGGACATAATGTAGCTGCGCAGATCGTCGCGCGTGCGCTCGAACTCCGCCAGCCGCTCGAACACCGCCGCCAGCGATCCGCTCGCTTCTCCGGCGCGCACCATGTTCACGTACAACTCGGAAAAATGCTGCGGATACGTCGCCAGGCTGTCGGCCAGCGATTTGCCGCCTTTCAACACCCGCAAAACGTTCTGAACCAGCGACCGAAAGCTGGCGCGATCGTTCAGCTCCCCGGTGATCGAAAGCGCGCGGTCCACCGGGATGCCGGCGCTCAGGAGCGTCGAAAGCTCCTGCGTGAAGAACAGAACGTCCTTGCGCTTGCCGGCGGTGAACACCGGCAGTTTCAGCTCGAACGATTTCTTCGGCTCGCTGCCGACGTACACCGGAGTCAGGCCTTGGCGGCGAAGCTCCTGCGCCACGAAGCGTTCGGTGTCGGCGTGAATGGTCCCGGTGCGAAGCCGGCCGTCGGACGCCACCGCGCGGAAATAAAAATTAGTCATTAGAATTCCTGCGTGACCCGCATCACCTCGGCCGCCGTCGTCATCCCGCCCGCCACTTTCAACCAGCCATCCTCGCGCAAGTTGCGCATCCCGATCCGTCGCGCCGCGTCATTGATCGACGCCGCGTCCTGGCCCTTCATGATCATCTTGCGGATTTCGTCGTTCAGCTCCATCAGCTCGAAAATTCCGATGCGCCCGGTGTAGCCCGATCCAAAGCACGCCTCGCAACCGGCCCCGCGGTAGCACTCGACCGTATCGCCGTTCGGCGCAAAGCGCGGCCCATCTTCGATTTTGCAATGCTCGCAGATCATGCGCACCAGCCGTTGCGCCAGAACTCCCACTAGCGAGGAAGTGATCAAATAATTCTCCACGCCCATGTCGGTGAGGCGGCTGATCGCGCTGGGCGCGTCGTTGGTGTGCAGCGTCGAAAACACGAAGTGCCCGGTCAGCGACGATCGAATCGCGATGTCGGCCGTCTCCCGGTCGCGAATCTCGCCCACCATGATGACATCCGGGTCCTGCCGGACGATGTGCCGCAACCCGGAGGCGAACGTCAGCCCGATCTGCGGGTTCACGTGGATCTGATTGATCCCGTCCATCTGGTATTCCACCGGGTCTTCGATGGTGATGATTTTTTTGTCGCTGAGATTAATCCGTTTGAGCGCGGAATAGAGCGTGGTGGATTTCCCGCTGCCGGTGGGCCCGGTCACTAGGAAAATTCCGTGCGGCAACGAGGTGTAGTGCTCCATGCGGCGCAGCATGTGGTCGTCGAAGCCCAGCCGTCCCAGATCGTAAAAGTCTCCCGCCGAGCGATCGAGCAGGCGCATCACAACGCTTTCGCCGTACAGCGTGGGCAGCGTGGAGACGCGCAAGTCCACTTCGCGTCCCAGAGTTTTGATCTTGATGCGGCCGTCCTGCGGAAGCCGCCGTTCGGCGATGTTCAGCTTGGCCATCAGCTTCACGCGCGAAATCATCGCGGCTTTCATCTCGCGGGGCGGCGATTCCTGATTGTAGAGCACGCCGTCCACCCGATAGCGCACGCGGAATTCCTTCTCGAACGGCTCGAAGTGAATATCGCTGGCGCGCTTTTCCACCGCCTGCGCGATGATGGCGTTCACCAGTCGAATGACCGGAGCCTCGCTCGCCATGTCGCGCAAGTGCTCCAGGTCCTCCGACGCTTCGGCCCCGTTCGCGTCGATGTCGGTGTCCCCGCGCGCGGTCTCGCCGTAATACTTGTCGATCGCGTCCAGGATCTCCTGCTCGGCCGCCAGGACGCCCTTCACCTTCAGCCCGGTGCAGCTCCGCACCGCCGCGATGGTCTCGACATCCAGCGGATCGGCCATGGCGAGGGTGACCGTGTGGTCGTCGCGGCTCAGCGGCAGACATCGGAATTGGCGCAGGAATCGGGGCGCCAGCGCTTCGGTCTCGGGCGACACCGATGGCGGACCGTCGATGGTCACCAGCGGCACTTCCCATTGCTCCGCCAGCGCCGCCAGAACGTCGCGCATGGCGATGAAGCCCATGTCGACCAGCGTCTTGCCGATCTTGTCGCCGCGTTCTTTCTGCAACTCCAGCGCGCGCTCGAGATCTTCCGCGCTAATCAGCTTGCGCTCGATCAGGATCTCGCCCAGCCGCATGAATTAGAACTCTTCGGTAGTGATGGAACTCTTGTCCAGCGCAGCTTTGCCTGCGAGCAACACCTTGCGCTGCGCGTGCATCACGATTTGCGCGGGCAATCCCGTCCGGTCTTCCCAGTTCCAGTAAAACAGCGAAATTCCCATCGCGATTTGGTCGTCGGCCGGCACCGTGTCCAGCGATTTTGCCGAATCCAGCAGCATATCCTGCATGGCGGACCTCATTTGCGTCATGCGCGCCAGTTTCTTTTCGTGCACGCGCTTGACGTCGTCCGGGCTGATGGTGGGATGGAAGGGACTGACGCCGCCCGTTACCGCGACGTTCACTTCGCTCATGAAGACCGCGCCGTATCCGGTGATGTACGCGCCTTGCGTGAGTCCCACCACTTCGCCCGGCAAAGGATCTCCGGCCCAAACGCCCGACAGTTTCCGATCCAGGCTCTTCTCCATGGCCTCCAGAGTGGCGCGATTCACTTTCGGCTTGTCCGCCAGCGTCCCGGCCGCGAGGCCGCACAACATCAAACTCACAATCGCGAAAATCTTCATTGACCTGTCCTCGTATCCTCGTTGCTGGCCACCAGCCAGCGGTTCATTTTCTTTTCGTAGTAAGCGATGGTCTGTTGCGCCGCCGCCAAATCCGTCTGCCGTTGAAATTCGTAGCGCTTTTCGGCGGCCGTGAGCGCGCCGGCGATCTTCTGATCCTCGCGCGCCATGGTCTCGCTAACTGCCCGCGCCACCGCGCCTTCCAGCCGCGCGTTCACGTCCCGCTCGATGCGCCGTTCGATTTGCGCCGTGTCCACGTTCGGCGCCGCCGGCGGCCGCGCATAAGCGTGAACCAATATCGCCGCGGCCACCAGCGCCGCCGACGCGAAACCCAGCGCCGGACCGGAACGCCATAGCTTCTGATACCAGCGCGGCTCGAAGACTTTATCGGAGACGAACGCGATCTTGCGCGCCGGCTCCTCATCCTCGAGCGACAGCAGCGCCTTCTCGGTCACGTTCAAGCGCTCCAGCTCTTCGCGACAGTTCGAGCACGAGCGCGTGTGCGCTTCCACCAGCGCCCGTTCAGGGGCCGCGAGTTCGTCCAGAAAATACGCCTTTACATCCTCCGGCGAGCAATTCATTCCGCCCCTCCCATGTTGACTGGAGCCAAGGTTTGTTTCAGAAGGTCGAGCGCGGTGTACACCCGCGATTTCACGGTGGACACCGGACAGGCCAGGATCTCGGCCATCTCTTCGAATTTGAATCCCTGATAGACCTTGAGAAGCACCGCTTCGCGTTGGTCGTCGGACAACCGGCCCAGCGCGCTCTTCACCGCCAGGTTCAGCTCCATCGGGAACATCCGCGCGCTGGATCCGCCAGTGCTCGGTTCCACCGCCAGTTCGCCCTCCGGCCGAGTCTTACGCAGCAGCGAGAAGGCCTCGTTATGGGCGATGCGAAACAGCCAGGCCGGAAATCGCGCCGGGTCGTCGAGCTTTTTGAGATTCTGATAAGCCTTCAAGAACACATCCTGACTCAAATCCAGCGCATCTTCGCGATGTCCAACCAGCCGCAGCAAGTAATTAAAGACACGTTTCTCCCAGCGCGAGACGAGGGCGTTGTAGGCGTCCACGTGCCCCTGGCGCGCTTTGGCGATCAGGTCGCGGTCCTCAACCTCCCGAAATATCAAATTTCGGCTCCATTCCCAAGGACGCGCCCGGCGGGGAAAAAGACGAAAGGCGGGTGGTCCTCTGTTATTTCTATGGTCTCACTGGAGCCCGGGCGGGTTGTCGCGGAGCCGCCGGTGCATGAGTAATCGTCGTGCGAGCGCACCAGCGGTAGTGGGGATGCACGTTCCTAGAGCGATCAACTCGACGCCCCAACGATTTCCTTGCATAACTACTGTAATAAAAATGAGCCAGCACAAATTGATCGAAACGACGGTTCGCCACACTGCCACCTCTGGTTGGCCGCGCCAGAATCCTGCCGCGAACAGCACGAGCGTCCCCCAGAAAATCCAAGGTAGGGCGAAATTGAAGCCGCCCGTAAACAGTGACAACACGAATACCGCGATCAATGCACAAAGTCCAACGGCGACGTAGCTTTATCGCGAGCGCCGGAAGCCCGGATTGAGATGCGCCGCGAAGGCTTCCGCCGGCCGCGCAGAATTGCCCCGGCTTCTCGCACGCTTCCCAGCAGTTCATCTAACATCCGCTTTTTCACTTCGCCTCTTCCCCACGGCAGAGCGGCTAAGGTCGAGCGGCCAACATGGTGTCAAACGGCCGACGCCCCACCTCTTTACGCCCGGACAGCCGTCAGCACCACATCCGGATCGTGCACCGTCAGTGCCATCCCCGACCCGGCGGCCGCGAAGCGAATCCTGACCGCGCTCGCGCCCGCCGGATGAAAAGCGTGCGAGCCGACGTAATACAACCCTCGGGCCATCGTTCCCGGCCGCGTAAACATCAGCTGGCCCTGAACCACCGTGATCTCGATCCGATCGTTGGGCCCGCTGCCGAAAGTGTACGTGCCGGCGAGGGAAGCCATTTCGTCCTCGGTCAGCGGGGCCGTGGCGGGCACGCCGGCGTCGCCCAAGGATTCGAGATACGCCCGCACCGCCTCCGCCGCTTTGCCTCCCGCGTTAGCGTGGGCCAGCAGACTGATGCTGTGCGGACCCGGAATCCGCTGCACTCCGGGTTGCGCGTCGATGCACGCCTTGACCACGTTCAGATGCCCCAACATTGTCGCCGAGAAAAGCGTGGGCCGCGCGCCGTTCGCGATCAGATATTCGGCGATGTCGCGATTCCCGGTGTGCGACGCCGCTCCCAGCGCGTTCTCCCAATCGCCGAATCCCCAATCGATGGCCCCCTCCGCCAGCGACGGGTGCGCGTCCACCAGTTCGCGAACTCTTTTGAAGTTGCCGTGCGAAACGATCACCATTTCCCGAACCATCGCCGGCGGCTGCAACGGAAATACATCCGAAGCCGCGGCCTTTTCCTCGGTTCCCGCCACCGCCGCGGACGATACCATCCCCAAAGGGGCAAATCGCAACCAACCCCGCCGTGAGAAAAGAAGCCGCATGTTTACTATTATGGGCGTCACAGCCCGAATGCGGCGGGATACCGGGCAGCGCCATGGATTCCCGCCAGCGCGCCCTCGCAGAGTTCCAGCGCCATGAACGACTCGGGAGGAAACGGACTGGCCAAGTTCCGGGCCTGCTCGGAGGAAAACCCGAATCGAGGATAATACCGCGCATGCCCGAGCACGATCACGATCCGCTCGCCTCGCTCGCGGAGTTGAGCCAGACCATGGCGAACCAGCTCGCTTCCAACGTCGCGGCCTTGATGCTCCGGCAGAACGGCCATCGGGGCCAATGAAACGGCGGCTATGGGCCCTTGCGCCGTGTCCACCGTCATTCGACTGAACAGAATATGGCCGACGATTTCGCTTTGAACCTCGGCCACCAGCGACAGCAAGACCGCGCCCTCTGCCCACAACCTGTCGATCAGGTCAGCCTCATCGGAGCGCCCGAACGCGGCTTCATTCACTGTCCGAACGCGCGCTCGGTCGCCCGGCTGCTCGTTTCTGACGATTAGAGATAACTTTGTGTTCATCGTCGGTCCGATCCGGGTCCCTACGTTATTATCGAGGTGCTGGGCGCTTACGCACATCATGACGCAACTCGAAGTCATTCCCGCCGCGCCGGAGCAAGCCCCGATCCTCGCAAACCTGCTTGAATTGTACGCGCACGACTTCAGCGAGTTCCACCCGTTGGATCTCGGCGAGAATGGCCGATTCGGCTACCGCTCTCTTCCGCTGTATTGGTCCGAGCCTAGCCGGCATCCGTTTCTGATCAGGCTCGGCGGCAAATTGGCGGGCCTGGTTCTGGTCAAGAAAGAACCGGAGGTTTCGGGTAGCGGCGCGGTCTGGGACATGGCGGAGTTCTTCGTGGTTCGCGGATGCCGCAGACAGGGAATCGGAAGTCGAGCGGCGCACGAAGTGTGGCGGCGGTTTCCCGGGCCATGGGAGGTGCGCGTCATGCAAGCGAACGTTTCGGCTCGGCATTTTTGGGCAAAAGCCATCTCGACGTTCGCGGGCGAGGCGATCCAGCCTGTTCATATCGAAAAAGCCGGACAGTGCTGGACCGTTTTCTCGTTCGAATCGAAGCATTAATGTTCGCCCAGCCGCGCCGACGAAGTTCGCGTTCTGCTTGGCGGCGGTGGAACTGGATACGCGCACGATTCGTCCAAGAATATCTTCACTCACCCGCCGTTGGCGGAAGCCCTGTTCATAGGCTTAGGCGTGGCCGGCCTTTTCGTGATTGCAACAGCCGTGACTGGCGCGCCCGGGAACCGGAAGTGACCGGAGCTCAGCCCAGCAAGATCGGCAACAGCACTCCCAACCCCAGCGCGAACAGCCACAACGCCGACGCCGGAGTGCCGAGCGGCCGGATTCGCCGCACCTCTCGAGCGGCGGTTTTCGGATCGAGCAACAGCCAGCGAGTGTAGCGGCGCTCCAGAAACAGAAACGTGAACGCCGTCGTCGCGCCGTAGATCAGGTGCCCCAACAGAGACGGCAGCAGCATGGAAGCGGCCTCCACTCTCCAGTCGCACTCGCCCGTGAGGATCAGCGGGAGCAGCGTCATCGGCCCCAGATACCACCAGATCATGCCGAACAACCATCCCCAGGAAGATCCGAATCCGAGATTGGGCGCTTCGTTGCGAAACAGCAGCCCGTAAGTCATTCCGAGCAACGAGCCGATCAGCAGATTCAGGACGAATCCCCAGAACGTGGAGAAACCGGTGCCGAGTCCCGCAACCCGCCCGAGCACCCCGGTGGACAGCATGACCGGGCTCGAAACCAGTCCGCCCGCCAAGCCCGCCGCGGCGCCCCATCGCATCGAGCGCAACACGCGAAAACCCGGCCCTTCTTTTTCCCGATTCAGCGGATCGGATTGGATAAATAGCCGAACCCAAAAACGGTCCAGGCTGGCGTACACGACGCCGAGGATCAATCCATAAATGATGTGGCCCACCAGCGATCCGAACAACTGGCTGCCTTTGTCGGCGGACCAATCGAGCGGCGCCCCGGATAGGACCGGAAGTATGGTCAGCGGGCCGAGGAACCACCAGAAAATTCCGTAACCAAGGCCCCAGCCCATCGACGATCCGTAATTTAGTATGTCCCTCTGAAATAGCAGGCCGAACGTGGCGCCGATTAGAAGCGCGACGAGGAAATGGAAAATCACGGTTTCCGTTCGAGAACCCAGCTCGCCGTATCCGGCCAGGAGCGGATAGAATTCGCCGATGTACATCCAACGGCTGAAGATCAAACCGCTGATTGTGCCCGCCAGTCCGCCGGCGACGATCGCCCGCCCCCAACGAAATTCCGTTTGACTGGCTCGGTCGCGATACCCTCCGCGAATTCCGAGGGCCACGCCGACCGGTAATCCCAGGCAGACTAAAGCGGCCACCAGCTCGGGAAAATGGTCGCGCGCGTCGCCCAGGATCGCCGCCGATCGGACGCCAGCCGCCAACGGCATCATCGATGCGGGAAGAATCATCCACGCGAGAAAAGCGCAGCTCAATCCCCAAATGAGCCCGGCTCCGGGACTGCTTGCGCGCTTCGCGAAGAACAGGCCGAAGACTAATCCGAACAGCGCGCCCAGTCCCAATCCAAGCCACGGCGAGTTTCCCAGAATGGTGCTGGCCCATAAGCCGCCCAGCGAGCCGACCACCAATCCGATCAGTGCATCCAGCAAGGATCACTTCCCTTGCAGATCGATGGTTTGGACGATATCGCGCGGAAAGAAAAGCTCGATGGTCCAATCGATCAGCACGCGAATCTTGCGTTCCAGGCCGGGCAGTTTCGACAGATAAATTCCTCTCCACATGAACCATGCCAGCAACCCGGAGAACCGCATGGTGGTGTTGCGCGCAAACGGCACCGTCAATTCCGCGCAAGCCGTTTGATGACCCACCACGCACAGCGCTCCCAGCGAATCGAAATGAAAGCCGCGCTTGGGATGGCCCGCCAACTCCGCTCGAATGTTCCGGGCCAGCACCACGGCCTGACGCAGCGCGAACTGCGCGGTGGGAGGACAGGGCTTGCCGGATTTCGCGTCATTCACTGCGGCGCAATCGCCCAGCGCCCAAACGCAGGCGTGTCCGGGCACAGCCATGGTATTTTCCACCAACGCGGCTCCGCGCTTATCGGTTTCAATCGGGAGCGTTTTCATTAACGGATTCGGCGCAGTGCCGGCCGTCCAGACCAGCGTCTCGGCATGAATCTCGCCGTCGGAGAGGACCACGACGCCCGGCTGCGCGTCCTTGAGGCGCGTATTCAAGCGAAACTGAACGCCCCGCGCTTCCATCTTCCGCTGGGCGTAGCGCGCCAGCGATTCGCTCAACTCGGGCAGGATGCGGTCGCGCGAGTGCACCAGCACCGTGGATACCTCCTCGGCTCGCAAGTTCGGATAGTCGGCCAGGATTCCGTGCGCGAAATCGTTGAGGGCGCCCGCCAACTCGACGCCCGCAAACCCGCCGCCCGCGATGACGAACGTCAGCAGCGGCGCTCGAACCGCTGGGTCCGTCTCCCGATCCGCGCGCTCGAACATTCCGATGGTGTGATTGCGGATGCGGATCGCGTCGAACAGGCTCTTGAAATCGAAGGCATGCTTTTCGACGTTCGCCATTCCCAGGTAATTGGAAACCGCGCCCAGCGCCAGCACCAGGTGATCGTAGGCGAACTCGCGCACTGATGAACCGCCGGGGGCCGCAACCGCCGTGTCGCCGACGCTCACCACGCGACGATTGAAATCAAGCTCGAGCACCCGCCCGCGAATGAATTCGGTCCGATGCAGGCTGGTTCTGAGCGGGGGACTGATGTGCGCCGGCTCCAGGCTGCTGCCGGCCACTTCCGCGAGCATGGGCGTAAAGAGAAGCGCGTTCGTCTCGCTGACCAACGTTATCGAGACCGAGCGATCCTGGCGAAGCTCTTCTTCCAGGGATTGGGCCGTCTGCATGCCCGCGAAGCCGCCTCCCAGGATCACGATCCGAGTGGTCACCTTCGGCGCCGGCGTCTCGGGTTCCACTTCCGGGCCGAAGACGCTGGTGGCTGCATCGTTGATGGCCTGCACCAGCAGCCCGAGCAAACTGCCGTAAAGTATCCATCCAACCAGCGCCGGAAACTGTGCGCGCATCTGGTCGGCGCCCCATTCGGGCATTTGTCCGGCCAGGAGCGGAACGGCGACGACGTTGACTAAGCCCCACACGGGAATCCCCACCGACGCGGCGGCCATAAGGCGATCCACGTAGGCGCCAGGCGCGGGTCGCATCTCGACCGAATACACGGCGCCCAGCGCGATTCCCAGCCCGACAACCCACCCCGCGTGTGCCATGGTGAACGCCAAGGCGATGCTCGCGAGCGCCCCCGCCGCCGCTCCAATCAACGCCCGTCTCGCTAATCGGTTCATAGGCTCACGCGAGGCATCTCAGACTTGCATCCTTATATAGTACGATTCGAGCCGCTCCCGCCGCAGGTGGCCAGGCGGAAAGACAACTCATGTATTGGACCTGGTACCCGATAAGAAATTGTGACTATAGCGGGCGGAGGCGAAAGAATATGACGGTCTCGACGAAATTGTATGGCAGCGTGGGAGCGCTGGCGGGGGTGGGAATCATCGTGGCCGGGCTTGGCACGTGGTATGTGCGCCAACTGGGCCAACAGCTGGATTCGGCCCTCAAGGTCACGGCGCCAAAGACGGACCAGATCGACTCCATACGGTCCCAGACTTGGGAAATGGTCGCGGCCATGCGCGGGGCTTTCGTTTCCATGACCTTGAAGGACGCCGAGAAGGTGGACCGAAACGCGGCGCAGTGGGAAGAATCTCGAAAACAAATGCGCCAGTTGTTCGGCGAAGTCCGTCCCCTGATTACTACCGAAGCGGGCCAGGCATATTTGGCTAAACTCGAGGCGGGCCTGAACGAGTTCGAACCGGTGGGCCGTGAATACCTCCAGTCCTGCCGGGAAAGGAAATTGGATGAGATCTCCGGCTTGATCCCAAAAATTTACGCCTTCACGGATTTGTTCGACGCCACCACGCGCGAATTCCGGGAACTGCAATTGACGGTCATAAAGCAAGAGGAAGCCCGGGCGGATTCGCTGCGGTCGCAGAGTCTGTTGGCGAACATCCTCATGGCTTGCGTGCTGCTGGCGATTGCCGTTCTGGGCATCTTTGTGGTGCGCGGCGTCGGCCGGGCTTTGGGAACGGCGGTCCGGGAACTGTTGACGGGAGCCGAGCAGGTGGCGAGCGCGGCCGGTCAGGTTTCTTCCTCCAGCCAGTCGCTGGCGCAGGGAGCTTCCGAGCAGGCGGCGTCGCTCGAAGAGACTTCCTCGTCGAGCGAGGAGATCAGTTCCATGGCCCGCAAGAACAGCGAGAACTCGCGCGGCGCGGCCGACCTGGTCACGTTGTCCCAGCAGAAATTCGCGGAGACCAACCAGGCGCTGGAGCAGACGGTGGCGGCCATGGGCGAGATCAGCACCCAGAGCGGGAAAATTTCCAAGATCATCAAGGTGATCGACGAGATCGCTTTCCAGACCAACATTCTGGCGCTGAACGCGGCGGTGGAAGCGGCGCGGGCGGGCGAGGCCGGCATGGGCTTCGCGGTGGTTGCCGACGAAGTCCGCAACCTGGCGCAACGCTGCGCGCAGGCGGCCAAGGACACCTCCGCGCTGATCGAGGAGTCGATTACCAAGTCCAACGACGGCAAAGTGAAGGTGGATCAGGTGGCCGTCGCGATTCACGCCATTACCGAGGAATCGGCGAAGGTGAGGACGCTGGTGGACGAGGTGAACCTGGGCAGCCAGGAGCAGGTGCGCGGTATCGAGCAGATCAGCAAGGCCATCAGTCAAATGGAGCAGGTGACGCAGTCGACCGCGGCCAGCGCCGAGGAGAGCGCTTCGGCGTCCGAGGAGCTCACAGCGCAAGCGGCCGCGCTGAAAGGGATCGCCGACGAACTGGCGCTCATGGTGGGCGGCGACGGCCCGACCGGTGAGCCGAGACGGACGCCGCTGCCGGCGCGCAAGGATGCCCGTCCTGGTCTGGCGGCACTGGGCAAGGCCGTAGCTCACAAGCCCGCCGGGCGCGCGGAGTTGAACCTGCACGAGAAAGACGAATTCATGGAGATGGTGTAAGGTTAGTGCGCCCGGGATTTCTCGGCGGCCGCCAGGCGAACGCATAAGGCAACGCCTTCGGCGGCCTGCGCCACTTCGGCCAGTTCGGGAAACGTGGGCGCGATCCGAATGGTGCGATCCTCGGGATCTTTCCCGTAAGGATGCGTGGCGCCGGCGGGCGTAAGCTCGAGGCCCGCGGCCTTGGCAAGCGCGACCACTCGTTGCGCGCAGCCCGGGGGAACGTCCACGCTGATGAAGTATCCGCCCTGGGGCCGCGTCCAGGTCACGGCTGGAACATCCGCGAGTTGCTGGTCGAATATGTCCAGCACCTTTTGAAATTTGGGCGCGATCAGCGCTCTGTGCCGGCCCATCAATTCTAGAATGCCCGCTTCGTTTTTCAGAAACCGCGCGTGCCGGAGCTGGTTGAGCTTGTCAGGACCGATGGTCCGCGGAACAAGTCTCGCCAGTAGCCACTTCACGTTATCCTTGGAAGCGGCGAATAGCGCGATTCCTGCGCCAGGCAAAGTGATCTTGGACGTGGATGCGAAGACGAACGGGCGATTCGGATGCCCGTGCCGCGCGCACAATTCCAAAATGTTCGCGATCTCGATGCGCTTGCCGGTCAAGTGGTGCACCGCGTACGCGTTGTCCCAGTAGAGACGGAAGTCAGGCGCAGCGGTCTTCATCGCCGCCAGCCGCTCGATCACGGCTTCGGAATAGACGGCGCCCGTCGGATTGCTGTACTTGGGAACGCACCACATTCCCTTAATCGAGGCATCTTCGGCCACCAGCCGGTCCACTGCGTCCATGTCCGGACCGTCTTCCCGGATCGCCACCGGGATCATGCGGATGCCGTAATCCTTGCAGATGGTGAAGTGGCGGTCATAACCCGGCACCGGACACAAAAAAGAAATCGCTCCCTGTTGTGACCAGGGCGTGGCGCTGTCGCACGTTCCTTTCAGCAGCGCGTACACGATGGTGTCGTGCATCAGCGCGAGACTGGAATTGTTGGCGGCCACCACCTGCTCGGGCGGCGCGCCCATGATCCCGGAAAACATTCGGCGCACTTCCGTCAGGCCTTGCAATCCGCCGTAATTGCGGCAATCGACCGCGCCTTCGCCTAGATAATCCGACGAGCCCGGCAGCGCGAGCAGCGCGGCGCTCAAATCGAGCTGAGCCGGACACGGTTTGCCTCGCGTGAGGTCGAGCTTGAGACCTCTGCTTTGGAGCGCTTCGTAACTATGCTGCAGCTTCTGGCCGAGTGGAGCGGCTTCCTGAGTTGTGTTGGTCATCGGCAAGAAACCATTATCGCAGCCACCGCGCTGTCAGCGAGCGATGTTTGGGCGAAAACTGCTCCGCAGCCGCGCGCAGATACGGCCGGAATTCTTCCGCCCAATAGGCCGCGTAGCCGCGCTCGCCGATCTCGCGTAACGTTTCGCTGTAGTGCGTGAACCAGCCGGCGGCGAACAATTGGCCGGTCCGCCAGACGGCGCGATTGGCCGCGCGAGCCAGCCGTAGCAGGCTTTCGGGCGCGCGCGAGACGGCCGCGATCGCCATCACGGAGGAAAGCTCGAACACGGATCGGTTTTGCGCCGCCGCCGTTTGCTTCAGATCCTCCCAATGTCGCCGGATCAGTTGCGCCGAAGGCAGGTTGCGCGGCGGAATCTTCGCGGCGCTTCGCCGGAACGCTTTCCACTCCTTGCGCAGCCCCGCTACATTGAGCGGCGGCGCGTTCACTACGTCGGCCACCTGCGCAGCGGTTTGCTCCAGCCCATCCAAAAGTTGATCGATGTTTTCGAACCCGCCTTCGCGTGCGAGCAGGCCTTCCTCCTTTAACGCATCGGCGATCTCTTGCACGATCTGCCGTCCGGCGCCTGAAATATCCGCCAGCGCCGCCATGATCCAAACCGGAGAAGCGCCGAAAGCCAAGAGGCCGGCCAGCTCCAAACCATGGCCCGCAGTGCGGCGCGCCAGGAAATTGTTCGCCAGTTGTCCTTCCACCGGATAAACGCCTTCCACTTCGCCCACCTGTTCGATCATGAATCGCAAGGCGATTTCGACCATCATCTGATAGCTCTTGGTGCGCCGGATCGAGGGAGGAACGGTGACCGCTCCCAATTCCCTCAACAATCCACCGGCCAGCGCGGCGGCGGATCGCACCACGCGCTCGGGCAGCGACACCAGGTAGCGCGCCATCCGGCCCCCCGTTTTTCCCCATCGTTTGGATGTCGTAGAGTTAGTTTACCTATGAATCTCGCGAGATTCCGCATTGCTTCGGTATTGCTGGCCGCGGCCGGTTTCGCGCCACTCAGGGCGCAGGACCAGACCATTCAGATTCTGCAGAAACTGGCAGATACACCCGGACCGTCGGGCTTCGAAGAACCGATCCGCAAGGTGATGGCCGAGTACATGCAGCCGCTGGCCGCTTCGATCCGCTACGACGGAATGGGCTCCATCATCGCGGCGCAAGGGTCGAGCGGGCCGCGCGTCATGATCGACGCGCACATGGACGAACTGGGCGGCATGATCCGACGCATCACTCCCAACGGACTGCTGACGATGCAGATGCTGGGCGGCTGGCTGGATCAAGCGCTGGTGGATCAGCGCTGGGTCATCGTGGGTTCGAAGGGCGCCGTTCACGCCGTGACGGGGATTCGTGACATCCACGTAGTCCCCGCCGAAGAACGCACCCGCGTGTATCCACGCGACGGACTTTTTCTGGACGTCGGCGCGAAGAGCGAAGCCGAGGTCCGAGCGATGGGCATTTCGCCCGGCGACCCGGTGGTCCCGGACTCGCCATTCACGGTGCTGAACGGAACCGATAACTACCTGGCGAAAGCCTGGGACGACCGGGTGGGATGCGGGGTGGTAGTGGAGGCGATGCGGCGGTTGAACGCGCGGCCGCATCCTAACCAGATTTTCTGGACCATTACGACGCAGGAGGAAATCGGACTGCGCGGCGCGCACACGGCGGCCGATGTGGTGAAGCCGGACCTGGCTATCGCGCTGGAGGGCGGCATCACCGGCGACGTGTACGGCGGACATCCCGAGGAGACGCAGGGCACTCTGGGCGCCGGTCCCGGCCTGTTTCTGTACGATTCCTCGGAGCTGCCGAACCGCAAGCTGGTGGCGTTCACGAAAGACATCGCGGCGGCGAAGAACATTCCGCTGCAGACCGACCTGGTGCAAGGTTACGGAGACGATTCGGCCGAGCTGCAGAAGGCCGTGGGCGGCGTGCCGACCGTGAATCTGGTGGTGCCCGTTCGCTACACGCACGCGCACAACGGCATTATCAACCGGCGCGATTTCGACCGGATGGTGGATCTGCTCGTGGCGATGATCGAAAAGTTGGACGCCACCAAGGTGGCCGAGATTCGCGACTTCACGCCTTGATTCGTTCGGGCGCGCGGTACAATTTAACAGCAGCCCATGAGCGACATCGTGATCCGGCCCAGCCTGAAGTTCATCAAGGCCGGGTACGTCGTCACGTTTCTGGTTATCGGCGCGGCGATTTTCGTTCACTATCGTTACCTCGCGGATCAGTATCCGACGCCTTGGCTTCCGATCGCTTCGTTGCTCCTGTTGATCTGGCCGATCAAGCGTCACATCAAGCGGCAAACGGTGAAGCTGACCATCGCCGGCGAGAAGCTGCGCTACGAGACGGGTTTCGCGTCGAAATCCACGCGGATCATCCAGCTTCCCAAAGTGCAGGACGTGCGCGTGATCCAATCGCTGGGCCAACGCATATTCGGCGTGGGCGATATCTCCATCGAAACAGCCGGCGAAAACAGCAGGCTGGTGGTGGAGAATCTGGATCAGCCGCAGCCGCTGGCCGAGCAGATCACCGATTTGTCGAGCCACGCGTCGTCGTCGGGGCTGCACTGAAATCTACGGCGCCGGCGGCGCTTCCTCCCAGGTGTACGGTCTGTTCATAGCGTACTTTTCGAACCACTCCAGCTCGGCGTTCATCTTGAACAGCACGTGGCGGAGTTCTTCCCAAACGTGAGGCTCGCGAGGCGCGACGTAGAGATGCGTCGGGACGCCGTTGCTCTTGAGCGCGCGGTACATTTCGATGGATTGGGGTTCCGGCACGCGTTGATCGTTCTGGCCCACCAGAAAAATTGTGGGCGTGGTGACGTTCGAAACGTCTTTAAGTGGCGAATTGTCCCAGTAGATACTGATGGGCGCGTCCTTTTGCCATGGCGTGCCGCCGAACCACGGAGTCCGGTACATGCGGGTGTCGCTTTGGGCGTACATCGAAACCCAATTGGCGGCGCCGGCGCCCGAGGACGCGGCTTTGAAGCGTCCGGTGAAGGTGATGATCTTGTTGGTCATGTGACCGCCGCCGCTCCAGCCCATCTTGACCAGGCGGTCGGGGTCGGCGATGCCGGCCTTGATGAGAGAATCGACGCCGGCGATGACGTCCAAGTGCGCGTTCTGAAAATAGTGTCCCACCATGTCGCGCAGAAACGCGTCGCCGTAGCCGGTGCTGCCGCGGTAGTTGGGTTGCAAGACCGCGTAGCCCTTGGCGGCGAGCACGGCCACGTAATTCTGGCCGCCACCGAAACCGAATTTGTCGGAAGCCTGAGGACCGCCGTGAGTCTGGACAGCGAGCGGGTAGCGCTGCCCGGGCGTGTAATCGAGCGGGTAATACAGCAGTCCTTGGATTGTGACCCCATCCGCGCCTTTCCATTCCCAGAGCTCTTGGCGAGGCAGGCGGAAGTCGCGCGACAAATGGTCGAAAACGGAGGTCACCTTCCGACACGCGCCGGACTCGTCGGCGAGCCATACTTCTCCGGGGCTCGACATTTCGCTGGCGGTGAAGACGTGGCGGTCCGCCCGAGTCGCGAAGGTCCATGCGGCGATGGCGTGCTTTCCGTTCGTCAGTTGCCGCGGTTTGCCGCCGGTGGAAGGAACTTCGAATAATTCGCTGTGCACGCCCATGTTGGCCAGGAAGAAGATGGACTTGCCGTCCTTCGACCAAGCCGCGCGTTCCACTTCGTACGGAAGATCGGGCATCAACACGCGCGCTTCGCCTCCTTGGGCAGGAGCGGTGAACAGTTTGGCGTTGTAATACGGCTCGAATTTCGAATTGGCTTGGGACAAGAAGAGAACTTGGGAGTCGTCGGGCGAAAAGGAGGCGTCGCTTTCCGACACCCTGTTTCTAGTGATCTGGCGGGCGTCCTTGCCGCTCGATTCCATAACCCACACTTCGCTCTGATCCGCGTCTTCGAACAAGGGACTGGGAGCGCGGTGATAGGCGATCTTGGCGCCGTCTTCGGAGAGGCGGTAGGCAATGACCGAATAACTCCCCTCGGTGATGCGGCGTTCCACCTTCGCGTCCACGATCATGTTCCACAAATGCTGCTGTTGGTAGTCTTCGTCGAACTGAAAAACGTCGTCCTTCAGCTTGTCGCGGGCCTTTTGCCGGTCGGTCTTAGGATCGGGGGCGCGAAAATAGAGGCTCTTGCCGTCAGGCGACCAGGTGATGTCGGAGACGGCGGTCGCGTGATTGGTGAGCGCCCGCGCTTCGCCGCCCGCGGGGGAGATGAGGAAGATCTGATTTCCTTCCGCCTCGCCGCGCTTGGCCAGGAAGGCGATGGACTTGCCGTCCGGCGACCAGCGCGGGTTGGTCTCGCCGTCCGCTCCGTTGGTCATCTCCGCCAAACTCGAGCCGTCGGAATTGATTCGCCAAATGTGACGGATGCGTTTGTCCGCTTTCCAATTGGCCACCGCTCTGACGAACAGAATCTGCCGGCCGTCGGGGGCGAGCTGCGGGTCGGTGATCTGAGGGACGTTCAAGACGTCGACCAGGGTCATGGGGCGCGGCGATTGCGCTTGTGAAACATTCGCCGTTAGAAGGCAAAACGAACCTGCGGCTACGATCCATCGCGAGAATGTCGGCATGGCGTCTCCTTTTCGTTAACTGGATATGTCTCAGAATTATCGCAGTGATGCCCCCGGCACGGCCAGCCCTGCCCCGTGCGTTGCCGCCTCTTCTCTGATACGCTGTTAGGGAAGTGAACTTTGCATTCGGGGGCAGGCAAGCTTCACTGGGCCTTGCTCTAAGTTTGATCGCGGCAATACCTGCTTGGGCTGGCTGGCGGCTATCCGGCCCTTATGGCGGGAGCGCGCGCTCTTTGGCTATCGATCCGCGGAATCACTCCTTGCTGATAGCCGGATCGCGCGATTCGCTGGTGTTTCGCTCCGACGACGCGGGCGTCACTTGGCGATTGCTGCCTTTTCCACAGGGTACGCCTGGTACTTTCAACGCCTTGATCATTCATCCTAAAGAAGACGCGCATTTCTACGCGGGGCTGGACGCGGGCGACTCCACAGCGTCCGGGGTCTACGAAAGCCAGGACGGCGGCGAGCGTTGGCGCGCTCTCGCGGGCGTTCAGGGCGCACGCATCGAGTCGCTGGCGATGTCGCCTCAAGATCCGAGCATGCTGGCGGCCGGCACTTCGAAGGGCATTTTCCTGACCAGTGATGGCGGAAGCAACTGGAAGCGCATTTCTCGCGTCAACGATCCGGAGATGCAAGACATCACGGCGCTGGCCTTCGACCCGATGGACTCGAAAACGATCTACGCGGGCACGCCCCACCTTCCCTGGAAGACCACGGACGGAGGCGCGAGCTGGCGTTCCATCGCGACTGGATTGATCGACGATTCGGATATTTTCTCGATTCGAGTGGATCCGGCGCGGCCGGAACTGATTTTCGCCAGCGCCTGCAGCGGAATTTATCGCAGCGAAAACGCGGGCAACTCCTGGGTCAAATTGCAAGGCATTCCCGGTACGCATCGCCGCACGCACATCATTTCGGAGGACCCGCGGGCGTCCGAGGTGATTTTCGCCGGCACCACTCTGGGCCTGTTCAAATCGCCCGACGCCGGCCATACCTGGCGTCATCTGACCTTCGAGCAGGTTAACTGGATGGTGTTCGATCCCCAGGAACCGCGCACTCTGTACCTGGCGACCGAATATGCGGGCATTTCGAAAAGCAACGATTCGGGCGAATCTTTCCGGCCGGTAAATTACGGATTTGCTAATCACAATCTGACGCAAATTACGGGGATGGGCACCCGACTTTACGCCAGCAGCAATTATGAAGGCCGTTATGGCGGCGTTTTTTCGAGTATCGACGGCGGACTTAATTGGATCTTGCGCGCCAACGAAGACGCCCTGCAGGGCCGCAATTTGCATAGCTTGACTCAGGCGTCCGCGCGCGGTGATTTGCTTTTCGCGGCCAGCGAGGATGGCGTGATGAAATCGATCGACGGGGGAAAAACATGGACCCGGCTGATGGCCCAGCCCAGGCCGGTTGACGCCCGGCGCCCTGTCGCGGGACCGACGCGCATCAACGTTCTGCGCGCAATCGAGGCGGACAAGCCGCTGCTGATGGCCGGGACCGACGCTGGATTGTTTCGAAGCGTGAACAGCGGTCTGGCGTGGCAATCCGTGAAATCTCCCGGAATCGACGGCCTTCCGGTGACCGCCATTTATGCGCCTCCGCAAGGAGCGGCGCGCCTGGCGGTGCGGACCCGTTCCGGATTGTTCGTATCGAGCGACTCGGGCGCAACCTGGCACGCGGCGGCGCTGCCCGACGACAGCTATTATCTGTACGACGTGGCGCTCACGGCCGAACGCGATGTTCCCATTCTGGCCGCCACCTCGCGCGGCGTTCTGCGCTCCACCGACGAAGGGGCGCATTGGAGTCTGGTTACCGAGGGCGTGCCGGCATCCACCGTGGAATCGGTGCGCTTCCATCCGGAACGAAAACTCGAAGCCTTTCTGGTGCAATATGGAAAGATTTATCATTCCACGGATGGCGGCGAAACCTGGGCGCCGTTCCCGAGCGACGGACTGGAGAACTCGTCGGTGCGCCGCTTGTGGTTCGCTCCCGGTCTTCCCGACAGAATTTTTGCGTTGAGCGCCGCGCGAGGCGCCTTGGTTTTCGACTTGGCCCCGGACACGGGCGGTCCAGTCAAAGCAATCGGATCTACACAAACACAATGAAAACGAATCAGAGGAAGGTGACAATCATGCGTCGAGTATCGCGGTTTTCCATTCTGGCTTTCGCCGCGCTTGCTGTTCTCCCCCGCTTGGCCCACGCTCAAAACGCCAGGGACACGAGCGATTACTTTTACTACATGGAAGCCAATGTCTTCGGCGGCGTTAGTTACTACGCTCCCGTGGATTCGGGGCTGGGAACAAGGTACTCCACCAACGGCGTGGTGGGCGTTCGTGTTACCGAGAACGTTTGGGACTACTTCGGGATCGAGGAAAGCGCCACGGTTCACTCCCCGCACAATCTGACGTTCCGAGATCAGATACAGCCCAATGTGACCATCCCCTCCTTGCAGGTCCATAATTACGAGCCGGGGTTGAATCTGCTGGCGTACTTGACGGATCGCAAACACCACGTGCGGCCTTTTTTCACGGTCGGCATCGAAGGCGCGTTCTGGACTCCGACCAAGCAAGCGCGGGCGGCCGCGGGATCGCTGGATCCGTCGCTGGGTTTCGCTCCGTTCGGCCCCTATGAGGGAATTGAAGGAACCTATGGCGCCGGAATTAAGTGGCAGACGGCGCGCTGGTTCGGCGTGCGGGCGGACATTCGCGGCTCGCTCGGAAGAAATCCCGAATACGGGCTGCCGCCCACCTCGGCGTCGGGCAGTAGCGTCTACATTCCGGTCCGTTTTCTGCAAGGTATCGAAACGACGATCGGCGTGAGCTTTTATATCGGCGGGAAAGAAGCGCCGCCGCCTCCGCCACCGCCGCCGCCGGCGCCCGTTGTGATCGCGCCGCATAATCTGAACGCGAGCACGATTACCGCCAGCGCGACGTCGGTCTGTCCGGGCGATGCGGTCCGGCTCAGCTCGAATGCCAGCGATCCGCAGAGCCATGCGCTGGCTTATCAGTGGTCGGTGGACGGCAGAAATCAGGGCGGCAACAGCCCCACCTATACTTTCACGCCGGATCGTGCCGGCAACTATCGGATCGGCTTGCATTTGACCGACACGGCCAGCGCGAACGGCGCAACCGCGGTGGATGTGACACCGGTATCGATTAATGTCCGCCAATACGCGCAGCCCACCGCGACAGGTTGGGCCGCCAATCCCTCGGAGATCGATCGAGGCCAGACCGCGGTGGTGCACATCAGCGGCACTGGTTCCGATTGCGGTGGAACGCTCACCTATAGCTGGGCCGCGAGCGAGGGCGTGGTGAACGGCAACGGCGCCAACGCACAATTCAATTCGACCTCTGTTACGTTCAATGACACGGATCGAAGCCGTCCCCAATCGAAGCAAGTACGGGTGACGGCAACGGTTACCGACGCCAAGGGCGGCTCGGCGAGCGCGTCGGGCAACATCACCGTCGACTTCGGCGCGCTGGCGTCGCACTTCGGCGATATCGTGTTCCCGAAGGACAGCGCGCGCGTCAACAATTGCGGCAAGCGAGTCCTGATCGAGCAGTTGTATCCGATGCTCACCGCCAATCCGAATTACGATGTGGTGTTGGTGGGGCATATCGATTCGAGCGAAGTTCCCAAAGGCAAGTCGACGCGCAATCGCGGCTTGGATCGCAGCCGGGTGCTCAACACCGCGGCCGTACTCAGCGGCGGATCGGGAACTTGCACCTCGCTGGATCGTTCGCGGATCAAGGGCTCTTGGGTTGGAGCGACGCAGGAGACCGAATCCCTGCCGACTTCCTGCTCGGTGTCCACGACTGCGCCGAAGGAGCGCAGCGGAGCGTCGGTAAACGCCGGCGAAGCCAAGAATCGACGCGTCGAGATCTGGCTGGTTCCCAAAGGCATGCCGTTGCCCGCAGCGGCGCGCGATGCCAAGGACCTGCCGGACGCCGACATGAAGAAGATCGGCTGCCCGAAGTAGTCTAACGTCCAACCTACAGACGCCGGGTCCCCAGTGGCCCGGCGTTCTGCTTTATGAACTACGCCGAGTCCGCGCGCTTTCTGTATTCGCTCGGCAACGAAATCCCGACCGTCAAGTTTGGATTGGAGCGAATTACGCGATTGCTGGATACGCTCGGCAATCCGCAGCGCGCCTGTCGCTGGGTGCACGTGGCGGGGACCAACGGCAAGGGCTCCACGTGCGCCATGATCGAAGCGGGATTGCGGGCCGCGGGCGCGAGCACCGGTCTCTACACATCGCCGCACCTGGTGGAACCCACCGAGCGAATCCAAATCCGCGGCGAGGCAATCAGCCCAGGACAATTCGCCGAAGCCTGCACCGAGGTCCACGAAACGGCGGAACGGATGCTCGAAACCGGCGGGCTGGATTTGCACCCAACCTATTTTGAGACGGTGACGGCGATGGCGTTCCTGCTTTTTTCGCGGGCGAACCTGGACATCGTGGTGCTGGAAGTGGGGATGGGCGGCCGTCTGGACGCGACCAATGTCGTAACCCCGGAGCTGTGCGTCATCACACCGATCGATTTCGATCACCAATATTTTCTGGGAAGCACGCTGGCGCAGATCGCGGCCGAGAAGGCGGGCATCCTGAAGCCGGACGTACCCGCGATTTTCGCGGAGCAGTTCCCGGAAGCCGAGATGGTGCTGCGGGCACACGCGCGAGGGCAATATACTTTGTCGCGCGACTGGGCGATTACGGATCTGGAACTGAATGCGCGCGGGAGCCGCTTTCGGCTGCGCGGCCGGGAGGTGAATTGTCCGCTGGCGGGGGAGCATCAAGTGGAGAACGCGCGCGCGGCGGCGATCGCGCTGGATCAACTCGGCGTTGCGCCGGATGGAATCGCGACGACGCGCTGGCCGGGACGGTTGGAGCATGTTTCGGAGAACCCCGAGATCATTTTAGACGGGGCTCACAACCTGGGGGGCACGCGCGCGCTGGTGCGCTACATCGAGCGCTTTTACGCGGGTCGCCGGATCTGGTTTGTTTACGGCGTGATGCGCGACAAAGCCATCGGCGAAATGGCGGCGCTGCTGTTTCCTCTAGCCGAGCGGGTGATTGTGACCGCACCGGCGAACTCGCGCGCGCTGGAGCCGGAGAAGATACCTGCGCCGGGCGCGTCGATCACCCACGGGGTTAGAGAAGCTATCGAGCTCGCGCGCGAGGCGAGGAAGGACGACGTGATTTTCGTCACTGGTTCTTTGTTCGTGGTGGGCGAAGCGCGGGCGCTCCTCGTACAATAAAGACGAATGCGGAGACGGCTTTCGGAGCTGCGGGCGCTCGCGATCACGGACCCGCTGATCGTTATTGCAACCATCGCATTCGCGAGCGTCAGCCTGGCCGTATCGATTTTCGATCCGCATAAGCGAAGACAGTCGGCGATTGCGGCGGCTTGGGCGCGGGCTCTGCTCGGGATCGGCGGCGTAAAGGTGCAGGTGGAGGGTCTCGAGAAGATCTCGAAGGACGGAAGCTATATTTTCGTTTCGAATCATCTGAGCTACATGGATACGCCGGTGGCGCTGGCGAATATTCCGGTGCAGTTCCGTTTTTTGGCCAAGCGCGGGCTTTTTCAGATTCCGTTCCTGGGATGGCACCTGGCGCGGGCGGGTCATATCCGGGTTCCGAGGGGAGACGCGCGAGCGGCGGTAAAGACGGTAACGCTGGCGGCGCAGGTGGTGCGGGAGCAGGGCATTTCGCTGCTGATTTTTCCCGAAGGCGGCCGGTCGCGCAACGGGGAGATGGGCGCGTTCAAGGAAGGCGCGGCGCTGATCGCGATACGCGCCGGGGTTCCGCTGGTGCCGGTGGGATTGAAAGGCACGCGCGAAGTGCTGCCGTTCGGGTCCGGGAACATTCGACGCGGGCTGGTGAAAATGCGGATCGGCGATCCCATACTTACGCGGGAAGCATCGGAGCGAGACCGAATGCGGCTGACGGAAGAAGCGCGCCAGCGGATCGCGGCGCTGCTCGAGGAACAAACCATTTCCGTCTAACTCGAGAACAGGCGATCGAACAGCTCGCGATTGCGATTTTGGATGATGGAGAGCTGGACTTTGACGGCCTGGCGCGTGAGGTGTTCGGGAATCCAGCGGTGCACCAGTTGGGTGAGCAAGGCGAGCTGGGATTCCGAATTCGGCAAACTGCCTTCGGCGTGGCCGGACCAGACGCGCAGGCCGTGATCCATGGCGCGATAAAACGTGGCGGCGTCGCGCAGGAACTCGGCGTCGGCGCGCTCGAGGTGGCCCATGGCTTCGATGATGTCGATGCGCGCGGGAGTGTTCAGCACCTTGTAGAAAATGCCCGCGCTCTTGAGGCGGAGATAGAGCAAGGAAAAATCGATGTCGTAGAATCCGCCGAGGCCGGCCTTGAGCGGATGGCCCTGGCCCTGCTCCTTTTGGAGGCGCATGCGCATTTGCCGCAGGTCTTTTTTCGAACGGC
>Ga0302326_10005494_pt1 | contig 28874 bp, 26 predicted proteins | sample Palsa_T0_3_FD_202264 | JGI IMG/M metagenome (GOLD analysis project Ga0302326, IMG submission 202264) | Peat permafrost microbial communities from Stordalen Mire near Abisko, Sweden - Palsa_T0_3 | ecosystem: Environmental > Terrestrial > Soil > Palsa > Peat permafrost | place: Sweden: Abisko... | reverse complement strand
TGTTTGAACGGCGCTGGGTGCCCATTTGGACGAACTTCCCATACTTCTTTTGGGCCTCAACCAGCAGGGCTCCTTCGGCGGGATTGTGGCTGCACGGCTTTTCAACGTAGACGTGCTTGCCCGCCTGGAGCGCGGCGATAGCCATGGGGGCGTGCCAGTGATCGGGAGTGGCGATGGTGATTGCGTCCACTTCCTTCAATTGCAGGATGTGGCGAAAGTCCCTATCGGTGGCGGGGGCATAGCCCAATTCATGCGCGGCTTTTTCGGCAAAGTTCTTGAGAATATCTCCGTCCACGTCGCAAATATGCGAGATGCGCGCAGTTTTTCTGCTTGTATTCAGAGAAGTGAGATGGGCGGAGGCGCGCCCATGAAGACCGATGACGGCAAAGTTCAGGCGATCGTTGGAGCCGAGGATCTGGCCGTAACTCTTGGCCGTCGAACCGATGGCCAGGCCGGCCGCTCCCACGGCGAGTGTATCGAGGAATTCACGTCGAGTAACCAATTCATTTCTCCATCAGACCCGCGGGGGTCCATTTTCTACTGTTGTGCATGCAAGCCTAGCGCGTGATTGCGCATTTCTAGAATGTCTTTGAATCGATCAGGTCCTGCTTCATGCCAGCCCAACTGATGCGAGTGGATTCCTCCGCCGTGCCGGCTCCGCGCCAGTGGGTTTCAAGGCTGACTGCATCGCGATAGCCTGCTTGCTTGAGCGCGCGGAACTGCGCGGTCCAGTCGATGATTCCCTTATCGACAGGGGACCAGCCGATTTTGCCGTCCGCGCCCTTGACGGCGTTCTTGCAGTGGCAGTGGTGAATGCGGTTCTTCGGCAGGGCGTCCCAGCCACCGGGGAAAGCATCCAGCTCGCCACGCGCGACGGCATTGCCAGGATCCCAGTTAAGCGCGAGATGCGGCGTTGGGATGGCGTTCAGGGTTCGCGCGGCTTCGCGGCCGGTGGCGGTGTTGCAGTCGAGTTCGTTCTCAAGCACCAGCAGAACGCCGTGATTGGCGGCGACTACGGCGGCTGCGCGGAGTTTTTCGTCGATATCGGCGCGGTAGGGCGCAACATCGTCCAGGCGCCAGAAGTCGAAGCAGCGAACCTTATCTGTCTTGAACTGTTTGGCGCGGGCGATGGCGCGATCAAGGATTTCGTCCTGCTGCTTGAAGGTTGTGGCGGGGGCGGCGTGCATATCTCCCTTGGGCCCGAAGGGCGACTTTGGCGCGCCGGGCCAATCGGTCTTGAAGAGGGGGCTGGCAATGTCGGTCACGCGCAGGTTGTATTTGGCGAGAATCTTCTGCGATTCGTCGATCTGGTCCTGGGTGAGATCCATGGTGTTCTTGCCCCACATGGAGCGGAGTTCGATCCAATTGAGGCCGAAATCATGGGAGACGACGTAACATGCGCGGTCGAAGTCGGGCGAGATCTCATCGTTGATGACGGAGATTCTAAAAGGGGAATTCGAGGCCTCGGCCTTACTGATCAGCGGGCCGGAAGCGCATGCCGCAGCTGCCACTGACGCACCTCGAAGAAAATCTCGTCTCGAAAAGAACTTCATGTTGCTCCTTCCAGTTGCTCACGGACTGGGCCGATGGGACCGCAACAATTATAGTTGAGGGCCACTGAGTGCATGCAAACGGCGACCTCTGAGGGGAGTTGTGGTTGGAAGGCCAAGTGGAGTGTGCTCAACGCGGTGAAGCGGCTTCGATGGCACCTTAGCTGACGACATGATGATCCGCGGCGAGGGGACAGCCGGTGCAGTTTGCCGTTTTGCCACAGTGAGTCTTTCCCACTGCCACAGTGAGGGCATGGAACTCATTGAAGAGGCGCGCGTGGCGGTTGGATGGCTCGGGGGCGAAGGCCTGGCGGGTTAGATCGGCGAGGGAATCGTAAACTTTGGAGCCGGGAGGGAGCGGGATAAGCTGGTGGCGCAGGGCGATGCGGCGAAGATACTCGCCGGCTATGGGTACGGGGTGGTGGAGGGCGTACAACAGGATGGCGTCGGCGGTCTCAGGGCCGATTCCGGGCAAAGCAAGCAGGCGGTGGCGGAGGGGCGCGGTTGGCAACGCCGCTGGCTTCTTGAGCGAACCGGCGAACTCCTGGTCGAGCATGGATACAAAAGCTTTGATGGCCGGCGCTTTACGGGTGTGAAAGCCGGAGGGGCGAATGAGATTTTGCAAATCTTCGAGGGCGACCGAGCGCAAACCGTCGAGAGTGAGTGCCCCAGCCTGGCGCAGGTTGGCCAGTGATCGTTCAACGGCTTTCCAGGAAGTGTTCTGGGTGAGATAGGCGCCGAGGATCACTTCAAAGGCGTTGTGCGCCGGCCACCAATGTTGTGGACCATAGACTTCGGCCAGCCGATCGTGCATCCAGCGCAGGCGTTCAGCGGGGGTTTTGGTAGCGGTCACGGCTGTGGTTAGGATAATGGCTGGGGCGTTTTGATGGATTAAGCTCGGAGCGGCGCAAGCCGGGAGGAAGAGATGAAGAGCCATACGGAGTACCTGGTTTTTGAGACGAAGAAGCGGCGGGAGATGGTGCATATTACGGATGAGGTGGAGAAGATAGTGCGCCGCAGCGGAGTGAAAGACGGCCTGTGCTTTGTGTCGCCGATGCACATTACCGCGGCGGTGTATGTAAACGATCTGGAGAACGGGCTGATCGAGGATATCGGCAAGTGGCTGGAGGAGTTGGCGCCGGCGCGGCCGGATTACAAGCACCATCGGACGGGCGAGGACAATGGAGATGCGCACCTGAAGTCGCTGCTGCTGCACCACGAGACCACGCTGCCTGTGACTGATGGGAAGCTGGATCTGGGCACTTGGCAGCGGGTCTTCTATGCGGAGTTCGACGGGCAACGGCGTAAGCGAGTGATCGTGAAGGTGCTGGGGGTGGAGTAGGACAATAGGGACTAGGGAATAGGGACTCGGGACTAGGGACTGGGGGACGGTTAGTCAGCGAGTTTATTCACTGACCCCCGCCAGGTCTGCTCAGTCGCCGTCGGTGATCTTGCGCCAACTGCCGGAGGACTGGGGAAGTTTGGGCAGGGAGAAGTCGATTTTCGTGCGAGGCAGGACAACGAGATCGACGCGGCGGTTTTCGGCGCGGCCATCCGCGGTGGAGTTGCTGGCCACGGGGTGAAACTCGGCATAGCCGGCCGCCGAAAGCCGGTCCGGGGGCATGGCTTTCATGTCGAGGAACAGGCGGGCGATGCGAGTGGCACGGGCCGAGGAGAGCTCCCAGTTGGAGTCGAATTCGGGGTTGTGGATGGGGATGTTATCGGTGTGGCCTTCAATGCGCAGGTCGTAGGGAGTGCGTCCCAGCGAGGCGGCGATCGCGCGCAAGGTGGGTAGAGTTTCCGGTTGGGGAGTGGCGGAACCGGAGTTGAAAAAGCCTGCCTCGCGCAAGCTTATGACAAGACCGTCGCGGCCCATCTGGATGGAGACGGTGTGCTGGGCTACCTGGTTGGAGAGGGTCTGTTCCAGTTCGCGGCGGATGTGGTTCAGATCGTCCTTGACCTGGGCGGGGGCGAGAACATCTTCTCCCATCACGATGTTCATCGGAATCGCCGGCTTCTCGACGCCCTGGGCTGCGCTGCTTGTTGGGGCCAGTCTGCGCGAGGCGTCCGGAAACAGGCCGAGAGAGCGGAACGCGGTGTCGATGGACGCGGCGACCTGCATTTGCTTCTTCTGATCGGCCTTGGCGAAGGCGTAGAGGACGACGAAGAAAGCGAAGAGAAGGGTGATGAAGTCGGCATAGGATACGAGCCACCGATCGTGGTTCACCTTGTGCTTGCGCCGCTCGACTCTCACGCGGCGCGCTCCTGCTTCTCCTGGCTGGATTCGTTGAGGAAGCCAGCCAGCTTGACTTCGAGCATGCGCGGGTTCATGCCTTCGAGAATGGAGATAATGCCTTCCAGCATCATTTCGCGGCGCTGGTGTTCGTCGTGGATTCTGAGGCGCATTTTTCCGGCGAACGGCAGGAAGAAGAGATTGGCGATGCCGACTCCGTAGATGGTGGCGACGAAGGCCACAGCGATGCCCCGGCCCACCTCCTGAATATTATCCAGATGCTGCATGACCTGAATGAGGCCCAGCACGGCGCCCAGAATGCCGATGGTGGGGGAGAAGCCGCCGGCCGACTCGAAGACCATGGGAAGCTGCTCTTCGCGCTCCATGGTGGAATCGAGGCTGACGCGCATGATCTTGCGCAGCTCGTTGGGCTCGGTTCCATCTACAGCCAGCATGAGGGATTGCTTCAGGAACGGGTCCTGAAGGCTTTGCAGATCGGAGTCCAGGGAGACGACGCCGTTGCGGCGGGCTTTGTTGGCGAAGGCGACCAACTGTCGCATGAGCTGGCCGTCGTGCTTGCGAGGCGCGGCAAAGACGTGCGCCAGGCTGCGAAACGCGGATACGACGGTGGTGAGCGGAAACTGAAGGAGGACGGCGCCCATGGTACCGCCAAAGACGATGAGGGCCGCGGTAGGTTGCAGGATCTGGCCCAGGTTGCCTCCTTCGATAAGTAATCCGGCAACAATGCCTGCGACGGCCAGGAAAACTCCGGCAATGCTCCCTTTGTCCATCAGCAATTCCTCCAGAAATCGACCCGAGCGCCAGGGTACATCACCCAACGACGAAGACCTGTCACCTTGCGTCGGCGGGCAAATATTACTCGATAAAGCTCCGGGTTTTTCCCGTTCAACGGACGGGAATCGGGTCGCGACGCGGCAGGGCCGTTGCGGTGCCGGTTTGACTTGAAACGTCGAGGCTGGCGATGGAGACAACACGCTGCAACTCGCTCAAGGAGGGCAGACGCCGGGCCACGGAGGCCAGCAGGCGCGCCCGGTAGGCGAGCACCCGCTCAGTAACTTCGGCGCAGTTCTCGCGCACGATCAGCTTTTCCCCGTTGATGAGCGTGAGCATTGTGTCCGGGGAGGCCTCGGCGGTTTTGATCAAATCGCTGTTCAGCACAATCGGGACGCCATTGAGGCGGGTAAGTTCGATCATGGCGGGAATCTCCTTTGGTGGTGTTATCGGCGGGCTGCGGGAAAGGTTAAAAAAATTAAAAAGAACGAGGTAGATTTGTCCATGGCTGGACATAAAGGGCGGAGAGATAAAGTCCATAGTTACCGTGCCGAAGAACGGGCCAGATGCGGCGGTAGCCGACCCGAAAGCAGCGACCCAAGGTTACACAAGAATAGGGGAGCGCTTTCGGGAGAGGGGCCGCAAATCCACGCATCCAACAAGGAGAACCCCATGTCCCTGGGTGTCTTGAACAACCTCTCCGCGGTGTATGCGGAGAACAACCTGAACAACACCAACAGCAGCCTGAACACCGTGTTGCAGCAGTTGTCGTCCGGATCGAAGATCAACTCCGGCGCCGATGACGCAGCCGGTCTTTCCCTGGTGGATGGCTTGCAGGCCAACCAGCAGGCGCTTACCGAATCGCAGACCAACGCTCAAGAGGGTGTGGGCCTTCTGCAAGTGGCCGATGGCGCTCTCTCGCAAGTGACGAACCTGCTCAACCGGGCCGTGACGCTGGCTACGGAAGCCTCGAACGGCACCCTCAACAGCTCGCAGGATACCGCGGCCAACCAGGAGTACCAGTCGATTCTTTCGGAAATCAACAACATCGGCACCACCACCACCTATAACCAGGAACAGGTGTTTGGCTCCAACACCAACATCTACACCGGCGACTCATCGGCGCAAGGCGCGTCGGTGAACGATCTGAACATCCGTACGCTTTCATCGTCCAACGTGGGCGACAGCGGCGGCGCGATGGCCTACAGCAACGGCCAGACCGCGGGCAACGTGTTCATCGACCTTTCAAACGATGGCACTCAAGCGCAGCTTGGAGACAGTCTTGGCGCCTCCAGCGACACCACAGCTCTCCAGGTCACTTATCTGTCCGCCGGAGCCGACGGCGCGGCAACCACTCAAAGCGCGACGATTACCGTTGGCGCGAACACCCAATACAGCAACTCCGTGAGTGGGATGATCGACGCCATCAACGGTTCGGGACTGGGGCTGACGGCAAGCCTGGCCACGGCAACACAGGCAGGAGCCGGGGCTGTGGCCACGGCACTAGCGTCGGATCAGGGCGGCAATGGCGCCGGCGATACGGGCATCATGATTACCGGCGCTGGAGTCGGCGTTGGCGGGACGGGCACCAACGGCGTGGGCGTGGTGGGCACGCTTTCTGTGGGAGTCAACACCGATACGCTGGGTGGCACACTGACGGTCGCCGGCTCCGACGGCAAGAGCCATGCCATTACCCTGGGCACGACCGGCACCACCGACAACCTCGCGGACTTGATGTCGACGATCAATTCAGCAGGTTATGGCGTGAACGTCACGGCCAATGGGGCCGGCACGGAGTTGACGTTCAACTCGGCGAACCCGGCGGTGAGCGTGTCCGGCTCGGGCCTCACGGACGCGGGCAATGCAACACCCACTATGCTGGCCAATACACCAACCCCCGGCGGTCAGTTCTCCAGCGAAGTGGGGAAGATCGCCATCACGGCCGGTGGAGCATACGGCGATACGCTTGGCGGCTCGCTGAGCATCGGCGCTCAAACCATCAATATCAACAGCAGCGATGACACGCTGGCCACGTTGGCGCAGACGATCAACAACGGCGACTACGGGGTGAAGGCCGCGTACAGCCAAACCAACGCGGACATCATCCTGACTTCGTCGAACTCCGCGCAGGCCGTAGGCACTGGAGTCACCGACACCACCAACGCCGGAGACATCGCAACTACCAACCCCGGCACGGCTTCTTCAGCCTTTTACAGCGTGGGGGTTGCAAGCTCGGGAGGCGTCAAGGATTGGAGCACGGTTGTCAATACGGGCACGGTCGACGTTCCTACCCTGACCTATGGCGGATCGGGAAACACAGGGTTGGTTTCCGACCTGAGCGGCACTAACGGAATCGCAACCATCAGCTACAGTGACCAGGCAGGCCAGTCGCTCAGCACGACCGACCTGTCCAACCAGACGAATGCGCAGAGCGCGCTGACCGATCTGAACGCCGCGATTACCGACGTGGCGGCGCAGGACGGCTACGTGGGAGCGCAGATCAACACGCTGAACGCCGTAAGCCAGGTGCTGAGCACGCAGTCGGAGAACGTGGAGTCGGCGCAAAACACGGTGCAGGCGACCGATTATGCGTCAGCAACCTCGAACATGTCGAAGTATGAAATTCTGAGTCAGACCGGCATTTCGGCGCTGGCCCAGGCCAACAGCATCCAACAGGAAGTGACCAAGCTGTTGCAGTAAACCGGGGTCCGCCGCGGCGGATGATTCACCAAGGGAGGGCGCCCGGGCGGGCGCCCTTTTTTGCGAAGGGGACTGGCAACTGGGATCTCAAATGAGTTCATTCCAATCCGTTCGAACGCACATTGGTTCTTTGGCTGCTTGAGTTTGGCAAGGGGCAACGATGGGTACAGTTGGGCTAAGTTTTGGATCGCCGACGAGTGGAGCGGGCTTCGATGTGAGCTCGACCGTGGCCGCGATCATCGGCCATCTGCAGAATGTGGAGACGCCCTGGAAAACGCAGCTGACTTCGCTGGAAAGCCAGGACACGGCGATATCCAGTTTGGGAACGCTTTTCTCGAATCTCTCCAACGACATGAGTTCGCTGACCGACCTGGAAGGCATCTTGTCGGAGAAGACGGGTTCCAGCTCCGACACCAATGTAGTTGAACTCACCGCCGCCGATTCTTCGGCGATTGCCGGGACGCACACGGTGACGGTGACGAGCCTGGCGCAGACCTCGAGCGGGTACCTGGCGCCGGTCGCCGACGCGTCCGACACGCTGAGCGGCTGGATCACGCTGCAAGTGGGCAACGGTGCGGCACAGAAAATCAGCGTCCCGACCACAGCGGGCGACAATACCCTGGCGGGGCTGGAGGCGGCGATCAACGCTTCCGGTCTGGGCATTTCCGCGAGTGTGCTGACCGATTCATCGGGATCGCGGTTGAGCCTGGTCTCCGGCACCTCGGGGAAGAGCGGAAACATCACTGTCACATCCAACCAGATTGTCGATACGACCAACCACTTGAGCTACACCGGTTCGGCGGGTACAGACGGATCGGGGAGCGCGGGATCGACCGCCTCGAGCGGCACCTTGACAGGAGTCGCCGACACGAGCGATACGCTTTCCGGCTCCATTTCGATCCAGGTGGGCAGCGCCGCGCCGGTGGTGATCGATGTTACGTCGACCGATAACACAATAGGCAATCTGGCCAAGGCGATCAACGGCGTGGCTAACATCGGGGTACAGGCCAGCGTGGTGACCAACGGCGACGGAACATCGAGCTTGCAGTTAGTTTCCAACACCCCCGGCAGCGCGGGGACGATGACGGTTACCTCCAGCATTGTGGACAGCACCACCCCCGCCACCACTTTGCTGGGATACACATCGCCGGTAGCGGGCGCGGACGCCGTTCTGACGGTGGACGGGATCAAGAACCTGACCAGCGCTTCGAATACGGTGGCCAATCTTATACACGGCGTGACGTTGCAACTGCTGGCGCCCAGCGCGACCGAATCGGGCGGCGGCCTGGAGCAGATTCAGGTGGTAATCGGCAACGACAATACCGATGTCGAGAGCACGGTGAACCAGATGGTCACCGACTACAACTCGCTGGTCAGCGCTGTCAACGCCCAGGAGGGAAATGACAGCTCGGGCAATCCCGAGCCGCTATTTGGCTCTCCTACGCTTTCGCTCTTGCAGCAGCAGTTGCTTAGCGGCTTGAATCTGCAGAATCCGAACGGCAGTCTGACTTCGATCGTCGACAACACCGATACGACGCTTTCCGGTTCGATGACCGTTTCGGTGGGCGGCGGCACGGCCCAAACCATCGGCGTGCCGTCCTCTCCGGACAACACACTTGCCGGCCTTGCGGCGGCCATCAACGCAGCTGCCAGCTACGCTCCCCTGAGCTACGCGGGCGTGGGCGGCAGTGGCACGGCCTTTTCAAGCGGCACGCTGACCGCGGCCGCCAGCGATTCGCTCACCGGTTCCATCTCCATCCAGGTGGGTAGCGGCACGGCGGTAACCGTGGATGTGCCCTCCGCCCCAAGCAGCACGCTGGCCGATTTAGCGACGGCGATTAACGGCACAAGCGGCATTGGAGTCGAGGCCAATGTGACGACGGACTCTGACGGCGTGGCGACGCTGACTTTGACTTCCAGCACTCCGGGGTCTTCCGGGGCATTGACTGTGGCGCCCAGCATTCTTGCCGGCATTGGAGTTACCGCTAGCGTGGTCACCACCGGGGGACGGTCGACGCTGTCGCTGCAGTCGCAGACCGCCGGATCCAGTGGGGCCCTGGCCGTGACTTCGAGCATTACCGCTACAAGCGACGCGGCTCTCACCTACTCCGACACGGGCGGCTACTCCAGCACGTCGGCGGACAACGGAACTCTCACCGCGATCGCCAACGCCGGCGATGCGCTTTCCGGCTCGATCTCGATCCAGGTGGGCAGCGGCGCGGCACACACGATCGACGTGCCGGGTTCCTCAAGCAACACGCTTTCCGGCCTGGCCGGCGCCATCAACGCGGCAGAGATCGGAGTAACGGCGTCGGTGAATACGGCGGCTGTGGGCAAGAACGCCATCGGCACACTGCTTACTTTGACATCCGCAACCGTGGGCGGCGCCGGAGCGTTGACTGTGACTTCCAGCGTTCTGGACACGACCAACACCAGCCAGGCGGCGCTGAATTACACCAACTCGTCGGACATTAACAGCCTGACCAGCCTGGGGGTCAGCGTGAACAACGACGGATCGCTGACCTTCGATGCCACCTCTCTGGATTCGGTGTTGAACTCCGATTACAGCAGCGTGGTGGGCTTCTTCCAGAATGCCAACGGCTGGGGTCAAAACTTCTCCAGCATTCTGACGAATGCGGGCAAGAGCTCGCCAACCGGAGATCTGGCCCTTGCATCAGGCTCGAACAGCAACATCGAATCCACATTGAACGCGGATATTTCAAGAGAGGACAGCGTGATCTCGGCGCAGCAGACGAGCCTGACGGCGGAGCTGAACAGCGCCAACGAAGTCATGCAGCAACTGCCCTCAGAGTTGGACGGGGTCAACGAGCTCTACTCGGCGATCACCGGCTATGACCAAAATCCAGGCGGCTAAGGAGTTGCACCCGATGGGAAGTTATCAGGAACATGCACTGGACGGCGCTTCGGCAGTGGATTTGGTGGTGGCGCTGTACGACGGCATACTGCGGTTTCTTTACTCCGCCAGCGCGGCTGTGGAGCGAAGGGATCAAGAAGGCCGGCGTGCGGCCGTGAAGCGGGCCCTGGATATCATCATCCACTTGCAGGCCCGGCTGCGCATGGACGTTGGTGGACGGCCCGCGCAGGCGCTCAGCGAGTTTTACGCATCGATCTTCGCGCAGATACTGCAAGCCTCCCAGTCGGCGTCTAAGGCAAAGTTCGAGCATGCGATCGACTGTGTAAGAAATGTGCGCGATGCCTGGCGCCAGGTGGCAAAGGACCCGACTGCCAACCTGGAATTGCTACGGATACCGGGTGGGTCGCCGGGGCGCAGCCGGCCGGCTACAGGCGCCTCCGATACGAATGCGGAAACCGCCTCATCCTCTCGCTGGATGGCCTGAAGCGCCTGTCAACCGGCGGTTGCCCGCATTGGAATGCCGCAGAGGCGTGGGTCATCCCGCGACGGTCAGCTCTTCCTCGAGTTGTTGCTTCCGGTAGAGGCCGGCGTAGTAGCCATCGAGGGCGAGCAACTCGTCGTGCCGGCCCAACTCGACGATCCTGCCTCGATCGAGCACGGCAATCCGATCGGCGTTGCGGACGGTCGAAACTCGGTGGGAGATAAGGATGGTGGTGGAGGCGGAAGTGTAATCGCGCAAGCCGCCAAGGATGCGCTCCTCGGTGTAGGTGTCCACGGACGCCATCGCGTCGTCGAGGATGAGGATGGCGGGCCGGCGCAGCAGGGCGCGGGCAATGGCTGCGCGCTGTTTCTGCCCTCCGGAGAGAGTGACGCCGCGCTCGCCCACCATGGTCTCGAAGCCTTGAGGAAATTCTTCGAATTCCCGGCGAATCTGGGCAGCCTCGGCTGCCTTCAGGAGTTCCTCGGCATCGGCATGGGGCGCGCCGAAGGCAAGGTTTTCGCGAATGGTTTCGCTGAAGAGGAAGGTTTCCTGGGGAACCACGCCGATGTTCCGGCGCAACACCGCCAGCGGATAATCGCGTACTGGGCGGCCGTCGATCCAGAGTGAGTCCTGGGGTGCTTCAAAGAGGCGAGAGAGAAGGTTAACCAGGGTGGACTTGCCCGAGCCGGTGGGGCCAACGATGGCCAGGCTTCCACCGGCGGGAATGTGCAGTGAGACATTGTGGAGCACCGGAGTTTCGCCGTAGCTGAAGTCCAAATTGCGGAACTCGACCTCGCCGCGGAGGATGGCATCGGGGGGAATTGCGGAATCGGCCGCGCTGTCATCGATGGCCGGTTTGGCCTTCAGCAGTTCTTCGATTCGCTTTACCGAGGCAGTGCCGCGCTGGAAGAGGTTCACCACCCAGCCCACGGCGATGATGGGCCAGATGAGCAGAATCATGTAGGTGTTGAACTCGACGAAGTCACCGACGGAGATGCGATGGGCGAGGACCAGGTGGCCGCCGGCGAACATGGTGATGACCATGGAGACGCCCAGGACGAACTCGAGTGTGGGCCAGAGCATACCCATGAGCTGAACCAGGCGGAGGGAGCGGGCGATGTATTGGCGATTGAGTTTTTCGAAGAGGCCGATTTGGGAGTCTTCGCGGGCAAAGGCGCGGATGAGGCGTACGCCGGAGTAGTTCTCCTGGGCCTGGGAAGAAATCTCGGAGAAACTGGCCTGGATTCGCTCGAAGCGGTCGTGAATCCGGTGGCCGAGGTACTGAACCAGGATGCTGGCCAGCGGCATGGGCGCCAGAGCGACCAATGTGAGCCAGGGGCTGATGCGCAGCAGGAAATACGAGGCGAATACAGAGAAAAAGACTGTGTTGGCGCTGTACATGAGGGCGGGGCCGAGCAACATCCGCACGGCATTAAGGTCGTTGGTCATGCGGGCCATAATGTCGCCGGTGCGGTAGCGCTGATAAAAGCCTGAATCCTGACGCTCCAGTTGTTTGAAGAGGTCGTTGCGGAGGTCGAACTCTATTTCGCGGGAGATGCCGATGAGAATCCAGCGCTGGGCGTAGAGGAAGACGCCCTTGGTGAGAGAAATACCCACCAACAACCCTGCGAGGAGAACAATCGTCTCGCGGCTGGCCTGGTTCTTTTGGAGTTTGTCGATCACGAATCCGAGCACTCTGGGAAACTGCACCGACGCTGCATTGGTGGCGATGCAGGCGAGAGTGCCCCACAGGTAACCCCAGCGGTAGCGGCGCATATAGCTGTAGAGCGGGGCCAGATCGCGAAACATATTTTTTATTGTACGGGGAGCGGCGAGCAGGCGGATTGCGAACGGAGGGCCAGTTTGACGAGATGACGGCCCCTCGGGGGCTAAAGTCCGCGTCTTTGTTGCTCGGAAGCGGCACGGCTGAAGCCGTGCCCTTTCAAAACCCGGTTTATGCAACCAGCTCTAGGTAGGTGTTCTCAGCAGCAGGTAGCCTCCGGTGAGGCCGAAGAGAATATCCGAGGACCAGGCAGCCAGGCCGGCGGGGAGATAGTTCACGTTGCCCATGGCTCCAAACAGGCCGTCAACAACAAAATAGGCAAGCGCCACGGCGATGGCCACGGCAATGCCGGTGAGCGAGCCGCGCCGGCCCATTGAGAGTGCGAACGGAATGGCCAGCACCGCCATGACGATGGCGATGACCGGGTAGGCGAGCTTGTGCCACAGCGCGACGCGCAGGCGCATGGTGTCAAAACCGCTCTGGCTGAGGTCGCCGATGTAGCGATCGAGCTGGCCGAAGTTCATCTCCTGCGCCTGCTTTGCTTCCTTGGTGAAATAGCCGGGGTCTTCATGAATTTCGGAGAAGCCGGTTTGCTTGAATTCGCGATACTGAGTGGTGTTAACGCCCTCGATATCGCGCTGCCAACCGTTCTGGAAGCGCCATGTGGACGATCGCGGATCCCAGAAGACACGGGCGGCAAAGATGCGGCGGGAAAGCGCGAATGTAGAGGGATCGAACTCAAAGATGGAGAGATTGGCGAACTCGTTGCGGTCGGGGTCAAAGAACTTGTAGTAGAAGATGCGGGCGGGTTCGCCGGGATGGGGCTCGCCGAAGATCCAATTGTTCTCAGGGTGGAGGAAGGTTTGCGGCGGACGGCCTTTGATGATGCTGCGCAGAGCTTCCTGCCTGCGGTTGGCCTGGGGCAGATAGAACTCGTCGAAGAGGAAAAGGCTGACGGCCAGAATAGCGGAGATGGAAACAACGGGAATCACCAGTCGATAGAGGCTGATTCCGGTGGCTTTCATGGCGATGATTTCGCTATTGCGGTTGAGCACGCCGAAGGTGACCAGCACGGCGATCAACACGGCCAGGGGGGCGATCTGGTAAAGCATGCTTGGGGTCAGGTGAATGAGATAGGCGCCGACGGTGGTCCATCGAATGTGGTTGCGCAGAATGTCGGCCAGCAGATCGAAGACGGTGAAGACCAGTATCAACAGGACGAAGCCGAGCAGTACCAGGATGAATGTGCTGAGGAACTCGCGCACCACATATTCGTCGAGTATGCGCGGGAAGGTGCTGTGGGATGCGGAGCGCTGGGAACGCGATTGAAACCGGCCGAGGAGCCCGCCAAGGGGAATTTTGACTGCTGGAACGCGCGCGGGCCGGGAAGCGCGCGAAGCCAAACTGGTGAGCGCGCCTAATACGCGGCCGCCGCTGGCCATTTGCCAGAGCAGGAATAAGCCCCCCGCGGCGAAGAGAATGTTGGCCAGCCACACGGCGAGGAAGGCGGGAATCCAGTTCTGACGGCTCAAGGCGATGCCGATGAGGGATAGCGAGTAATAGACGATGACGAGCGCAATGGTAGCCACCACCGCTGAACTCTTGCCGCCGCGCCGCGAGGTGACGCCCAGGGGAACGCCTACCAGCATGAGCACCAGGCAGGCGGCGGGATAGGCAAAGCGCTTGTGCATCTCGATGAGGAACCGCTTGCCGTCGGGGCCGTGGATGCGCTCCCCCAGCTCTTTCATTGAAAGGGCGTAGATGACCGTGTCCAGGCGCCCCAGATGGCCTTCGCTCTGTTGACTCTGGGCGAAGGGAAGATCGGTATAAGCGAATGTGGAGATGTTGTATTGTTGCGGCTGGCCGGCCACAGTTTCGTGACGAGACCCGTCGCGCAGCCGCATCAGCAGGTCCTGGGTGGACTCGTTGACAACGGTTGCCGAGGCGGCGGTGGTGATGATGGGAGTGGTGGGATCGGTGACGTCCGCCATAAATACCTGGCGCCAGTTGGCCGCCCCCGTTCCGGCGCGAACGTCTTGCACGTAGAGGACGAAGTTGCGAAAGTCTTCGTAAAACACGCGGGGCTGGATTTCGTAAGAGGCTTGCGAGGCAAAGGCTTTGTCGAGCTCGAGGATGGCCTGATTGGCTCGGGGAGCCACATAGAGGGAGTTGCCAAGCCCCAGCAGAGTGGCTCCAACGGCAACAATGGTGGCGACGCGCACAAAATAGCCAATGCCTAGTCCGGAGGCGCGCATAGCGACGATCTCGCTGTCGGCGGCCAGGCGGCTGAGTCCCAGCAGTACCCCCATCAGCACGGCCATGGGAATGGTGACCATGAAGAAATTGGGCAGCATGAAGATGACCACCTGCAACACGCTGGCGAAGGTAGAACTGTTGCGGACCACCATCTCCAGAATGTGGGGCAGTTCGCGCATGAAGAGAATGAAGGTGAATAGCGCGCACCCGAGGAGCGTGTGGGAGAGAATCTCGCCGAGGATGTAACGAGTGAGGATGCGCACTGGCTGGCTCCGGGGTTAGTTTAACGTGGCAGGGTGGGTGGTTGTTTTTTGTGCGGAATGGCGGCGAGAGCATTATCGTGATGAGGCTTTGGTTTGTTGGGAGGGGTATGCAAAGAGAATATCCGGAGGCGCCGCTGGTGGGGGTGGGCGCGGTGATTGTGGATGAGGGCCGTGTGCTGCTGGTACGGCGGGGAACCGAACCGCTGAAGGGAGAATGGTCGCTTCCAGGGGGGCTGCTGGAACTGGGTGAAGGATTGCTCGGCGCTGTTGTCCGCGAGGTTAGAGAGGAGACCGGGTTGGCGGTGGAGCCGATTGAGTTGATTGAGCTTTTGGACCGCATCCAGAGGGATGGGGAGCGCATACGCTTCCATTATGTGCTGGCCGATTACCTGTGCCGCGTGGTGGGCGGAAGATTGCAGGCGGCATCCGACGCGGACGGGGTCAGGTGGGTGACGCGGACGGAGTGGAACAGCCATCCGCCGCGGCGGACGCTGAAACTGGACCCGGTAACTGTGCGGGTGATTGAGATGGGTTGGCAGCGGGCACGGGCGATCAAAGAAGCGCGGGAGGGGCAATGAAGACGAGGAATTGGCTGCCATGGCTTGGTGGCGCGGCGGTGGTGGCCACGGCGATTGGGTTCTGGGCGCGGCCAGTTAGCTACTTCAATGAAATGATGTATTTGCGGATGCGCTTCGAGGGCGCTGAGAGCCGGGCGATTACGGTTGCGGGCCTGCATGTTCACTACTATGCGGAGGGTCCGTTTACGGGGCCGCCGGTGGTGCTGGTGCATGGACTGGGCGGGCGTGCTGAGGATTGGCGAGACTTGGCGCCTCATCTGGCCAGGGCTGGATACCGCGTCTATATGCCTGATCTGATTGGATATGGGCGCAGCGCGAGACAGGCGGACTTTTCCTATTCGGTGCCGGATGAGGCGGCAGTGGTGGTGGGCTTTATGGATGCGCTGGGATTGAAGCAGGTGGACCTGGGCGGATGGTCGATGGGCGGATGGATTGTGCAGTGGATCGCGAGTGAACATTCTGAAAGGGTTAGGCGGCTGATACTGTTTGATTCAGCGGGGATTTACGAGGTTCCGGCCTGGGACACGCGGCTGTTCACGCCGGGTACGCCCGGAGAAATCGACCAACTGGATGCCCTGCTGATGCCCCACCCGCCGAAAATTCCGGGGTTTGTGGCGCGAGACATTCTGCGCGTCTCCGGTGAGCAGGCATGGGTGATTCACCGGGCGCTGGGGGCCATGCTTTCTGGGCGCGATGCCACCGATAAGTTATTGCCGGAGTTGAAGATGCCGGTACTTATCGCGTGGGGCGAGGAGGACCACATCACCCCACTGAGCCAGGGCGAGAAGATGCACAGCCTGGTTCCCCAGTCGGAATTGGAGGTCTTCAAGGGCTGCGGGCATCTTGCCCCTGAGCAGTGCGCCGGGCAGATTGGCCCGAAGGTGGTGGTGTTCCTGGAAAAAGCAGGGAATAGGGAGTAGGGAACAGGGAATAAACACCCCGGCGGCTAAGATCTGTCGCTGGGGACCCAGGCAGGAAACAGGGATTACCGTTCTGCCGGAGATGGGTACCGGCGGGGAGATTTTGGCTTCAAGGCTGTACGCAGTTTCACCGGCCGCTTGCTATTTGCCTGGGGTGGTGTCAGCGAGGGCCTGGTCGATGAGTTGGTAGAGCTTGCTGCGGTCGAGGACCTCGACGAAGGGCGCGCCCTTGCTGTTGGCTGTGACCACCCAGATGGTGGGGGTGTGCTCAATGCCGATTCGCTGGCCGAGGGCGTAGTCAGCTTTGACCGCGGAGGACAGCTTGCCCTGGGGATCAACGGCGAAGGGCAGGGCGATTTTGTGGCTGTCGGCGAATCTCTGGGTGAACTGGCTGAGAATTTCGGGGCTGGTGATGGAGCGCTGGTTTTCGAAGACCTCGTCGCGATACTCGTCGCCGAGAGCCTTGCTGCGCAGGTCAAACCAGCGGGCGTTTACGGCGGCGTTGAAGCTCCAGTTGTGGAAAGGGAGTGGGAAGTCGTGGCGCACCCACGGAATCTTGTAGGTGACAGCGGCTTGCTTGAGGATGGGGTTGGCGTTGGCGCAGTCGGGGCACTCCATGTCTTCAAATTCGACAATGGCCACGCGCGCTCCGGCGGGCGGATGGAGGGCGGCGGGGTCGTGGACCTGGGTTCCGGGGCGTGGAGGGGCGAACTGCGCGTGGGCCGCGGCGGTTGGCCCCAGGAAGAGCGCGGCGGCGAGGGCGAGAAGCAAGCCGGACCGGATGAGGCCGGCAGGGCTGTGGCGAACGGAGGCAGAATGGGCCAGACGAATGGTATCGAACATAACGGTTTGACGGCTCCCTATGAGTGATTGTAACGGCAGCGGGGCGGGAAAGTTGTGTTCACTGGCGGTCACGGCGGCGGGCGGCGATCCAGCGGCGCCATTTGTAGTCGGCGATGAGGGATGCGGCGACGGCAAGGACGGCGAGGATGCCGAGGAAGATCTTCATGGCGTCTTCAGGATCGCATATTGGGGAGGTGGTGGCGCGATCTATTGCTCGACCAGTTCGACGCGGCGATTGAGGGCGCGGCCGTCCTCCGAGTGATTCGATGCCACGGGCGCATAGGGTCCGTTGCCGTATGCCTGCAAGCTGGCTGTGGAGATGCCGTAGGTGGTGGTGAGAGACTGGACGACGGCTGCGGCGCGGCGCTTGGAAAGGTCGATGTTGGCGGCCAAAGAGCCGACATTGTCCGTGTGCCCCACGACATAAACCTTGAGAGTGGGGTTCTGCTTGAGCAACTTGGCGACTTCCTCGAGCGCGGGCGCGGATTCGGGCTTGACGTCGGCCTTGCCGGTGTCGAAGAGTATGCCGTTTACCACCACATGGCCGCTGGACGCGAGGCCGCCATCCATGGCTGCCGCAGTGGCAACCACATCCTGGGTCGGCGCAGCTTCGGTAACAAAAAACTCTTCAAACCAGTTGCCCCCGCTTACTCCAACATGGATCCAGGTCTTGCCCATGTGTACATTGAATACGCCATAGTCGCCGGAGTCGTAGTCGAAGATGTACCCTGCGGATTTTAGCGCCGTATTGAGATTGCGGAGCACCTGCGCTTTGCTTGTGGTGGAGGGATAAGCGTAATAAATCTTGAGGACCTTTCCCTCGATTTTGTGGGCCGGCTTACCGGGGCCCATCTGAAAGCTGACGATATCGTCATCCGCCTGACTGCAACTGGTAATGCGGCTGCCGGGGAAGCGGGTGATCAGTGGCGAGTCTTTGCAGCCTTTGGCGTCCTGCGCGGCGCAGGCATGGGCAGCGAGGACGAAGGCGAGACACGGAAGCAAAATTCGGATGAGCTTCACTGATTCTCCTTTTTGGGGCAAATGGGGAATTGAATCACTGCGGTTGCTGTGGTTTCAGATTCACGTCGTTGGGACTGCAAGCGGGGCCCTTGTAGCGATAATCGAGGATAGAAACCGAATGGGCGGTTGAGCCACCCATGGTCATGTCCATTGAGCTCCTGGCGACCATGTGTTGCGCGCCGTCAAAGGTCACATCGACAGTGCCTTTCATCTGAAAGGTGTTCATGGGACAGTCCATGGAATACGTTGCGCCCCTGGGTGAGAAGGTGAGCTGCTCAACGGAGCAGGATGGATTCTGGGCGAATGTCTTGAGCCATGATTCATCGTTAAGGCAAAGATGAAGCACCATGGGCGGGGCCTTTGAGCCGTCGGTCGATATCCGGGCTACCCATTCGCCGGGCCGCAAAGGGAATTTCTGCTGGGACGGAGAGACGACAGTCGCCGTCAAGACGATCAGGCCGAGTAATGCCGATCTGGAGAGAGTCATTGCTGCCCATCCTTCTTGGTGCCGGGCAAAGGTTCAGGGTTCTGGCTGAAGCTACACGCCGATAACCGCGCAAAGTTCCTTGACAGCTTCGGCGCTCTTCTTCAGGGCGGCGTCTTCTTCGGGGGTCAGTTTGATTTCAATGATTTTTTCGAGGCCCGCGGCGCCGAGCTTGCAGGGCACGCCGATGAAGTAGCCGTCGATGCCGTATTCGCCCTGGAGATAGGCGGCGCAGGGCAGGATTTTCTTTTTGTCTTTGAGGATGGCTTCAACCATCTCGGTGGCAGCGGCGGAGGGGGCGTAAAAGGCGCTGCCGGTTTTGAGGTGCTTGACGATTTCCGCGCCGCCGTCGCGGGTGCGTTGAACGAGGGCTTCGAGGCGATCAGGGGCGATGAGCTCGGTAATGGGAATGCCGGCGACGGTGGAGTAACGCGGGAGGGGGACCATGGTGTCGCCGTGGCCGCCGAGGACGAAGGCGGTGACATTCTCGACACTGACGTTTAGCTCGGCGGCGATGAAGGTGCGGAAGCGGGCGGAGTCCAGTACACCGGCCATGCCTATGACGCGTTCGCGGTTAAAGCCGGCCTGGCGGTAGGCGGCCTGCGCCATGGCGTCGAGCGGATTGGAGACGATGATGAGGATGGACTCGGGCGACTGCGCGACGACCTTCTGGACCACATCGGACATGATTTTGAAGTTGGTGTGGAGCAGGTCATCGCGGCTCATGCCGGGCTTGCGTGGGATGCCTGCGGTGATGACGACGATGTCGGAGTTGGCCGTAGCGGCGTAGTCGTTGGAGCCGGTTACGCTGACGTCGCGTTTTTCGATGGGCAGGGCTTCGAGCAGGTCGAGGGCTTTGCCTTGCGGGATGCCTTCGACGACGTCGATCAGGACTACATCGGCCAGTTCCTTGGAAGCGATCCAGTGGGCCGTGGTGGCGCCTACGTTGCCGGCGCCGACAATCGAAACTTTCTTACGCATTTGAGTTTCTCCGTGAGAACGATGGCCTGTCCCCCAGGGGCTAAAGCCCCGTTGCCTTATTGGAATGCTTGCGGCACGACTAAAGTCGTGCCCTGTTACGAGACCATGTTGCGCTTTCGGCGCGGCTAAAGTCGTGCCCTTTCAAAGCCAATTCGTAGTCTCTCAGTCCCTAGTCCCTTAGTCCCTGTTTTTACATGTTGCCAATGATTCGCGTCGCAAACTCGCTGGTTCCTACCTTCGTTGCGCCGGCGGTTTGGCGTTCGAAGTCGTACGTGACGAATTTTTGCTGGATGGTCTTTTCGAGCGATTGCTCGATGAGTTTGGCGGCTTCCTTCCAGCCGATGAAGTCGAGCAGCATGACGCCGGAGAGGATGACGGAGCCGGGGTTGATCATGTCCTTGTCGGCGTACTTAGGGGCGGTGCCGTGGGTGGCTTCAAAGACGGCGAAGCCATCGCCGATGTTGGCGCCGGGGGCGATGCCGAGGCCGCCGACCTGGGCCGCGGCGGCGTCGGAGATGTAGTCGCCGTTGAGGTTGGTGGTGGCGAGGATGGAGTAGTCCGACGGGCGAATGATGATCTGCTGGAAGATAGAGTCGGCGATGCGGTCGTTGATAAGGATCTTCGACTTCCATGCGCCGTTGCCGTGAGTTTTGCCGATGGAGTCGAGAACGCCTTTGATCTCCGCATAAACATCGTCACGGAATTTCTGATTGCCGAATTCGAGACCGGGCTCAATGAGGGCGGCGTTCTGCTCGATCGTGATGCCGGGTTTGGCGTCGACATTGCCGAGAATCCAGCTTTCGCGCTCGGTGACGGTCTGGTCGCGGAATTCTTCGACGGCGACTTCGTAGCCCCACTCGCGGAAAGCGCCTTCGGTGAACTTTTGGATGTTGCCTTTGTGAACGAGGGTGACGGTCTTGCGGCCCATTTCAAGCGCAGACTTGATGGCATAACGGACCAGACGCTTGGTGGCGAAGATGCTGATGGGCTTGATGCCGACGCCAGAGTCGGAGCGGATTTTCTTCTTGGTGGCTTTGAGCAGGTCGTCGTTGATGAAGCTGATGAGGCGGGCGGCGTCGGCGCTGCCCTCTTTGAACTCGATGCCAGAGTATACGTCTTCAGTGTTCTCACGGAAGATGACGATATCGACGGCTTCTGGGTGCTTCACGGGGCTGGGCACGCCCTGGTAATACTTGACCGGGCGGACGCAGGCGTAGAGGTCGAGGAGTTGGCGGAGGGCAACGTTGAGGGAGCGGATGCCGCCGCCGATGGGCGTGGTGAGAGGGCCCTTGATGGAGACGCGCAGGTCGCGGGCGGCCGCGACCGAGTCGTCTGGGAGCCAGGTGGCGAACTGACGGAAGGCCTTTTCGCCGGCGAAGATTTCAAACCACTTGATGGAGCGCTTGCCGCTGTAGGCTTTTTCGACCGCGACGTCGAATACGCGCCGAGAGGCTTTCCAAATATCGCGGCCGGTGCCGTCGCCCTCAATGAAGGGAATGATGGGATGGTCGGGGACTTGGAATTGGCCGTTATTGTAATCGATGGGCTGTCCGTCTTGAGGAAGTTCGAGGCCGTTGTAGGTGGTTTGCATGGATTTGAAGGGTCCTTATTCCTTGCGTGGTCAAAGGATGAGGCTAACACCTGGAAATCGGAGGTGGCAATGGTGGGGCAGTGCGACGCATGTGCAAGCCCGAGGATTACTTGGCCTCCTTCTCTTCGAGATACTCCGTCTCGGTGTTGATGGCCCAGATATTGTCTTTGGTGGTGACGCCGTTGAGGATGTTTTCGACAGCCGTCATTGCGGTAAGCATGGAGTGGTCCTGATTGTTGTATTTGTGCATGCCGTTGCGACCCACCAGGAACAGGTTTTCGATGCTGTCGACATAGTTACGGATGGTGTCGAAGCGATCATAGGCGCCGAAATACGCTGGGTAGGCTTTTGGAACGTGAACGACGTGATAGTCCTCGACATCCGCGGCATTGAGTATGCCGATCCGGGCTACCTCGCCTATGGCGAACTTGGCCATCTCCTCGTCGGAGAGATGCCATAGCGGATCCGTGTCGTTGCAAAAGTATTCGAGGCCGATCCAGACCTTTCCGGGGCTAGCTACCAGCCAGGGGCTCCAGTTGTTGAAGATTTGCAGGCGGCCTACCTTGACGTCGGGCTCCTGGATGTAGATCCAGTTATCCTTGAGCGGGGCACCGTCTTTTTCAGTGACGGTGAGCTGGCTGGCGAGCAGGCCGACGGTGATAAAGTCGCGGTACATCAAGCCTTCGCTGACCTCGACGACATCGGCGGGAACCGTAGTTGAGATGGCGCGAATCAGGTCGCGGACAGGCATGGTGGAGAAGAAGTAATCGCCTGCATAAGTGACGCGCTGTCCGGCTTCGTTGAGTCCTTCCACGGATGCCAGCTTGCCGTCTTGCACATGGATGCGGTCGACATTGATTCCGAGATGAATTTCGCCTCCCTCTTTTCGGACGAGGCCGGCCACATGTTCCCAAAGCTGACCGGGGCCGAACTTGGGAAAGAGAAACTTCTCGATCAGCGAAGTCTGGGTGTTCTTTTGTGCGATGTCACCGGACTTTTTGGGAGCAAAGGTCTTCTTGAGGAAGTGCATCACCACGCCTTTCAGCGAGAGCCCTCTGATGCGCTGCGCGCCCCATTCGGCGCTGATCTGGTGGCAAGGCACGCCCCAGACTTTTTCGGTATACGATTTGAAAAAAGTGAGGTAAAGCTGCATTCCAAAGCGGTTGATGAGGAAGTCCTCGAGAGAGCGCTCTTGGCGCTGAGGCAGCAGCGCCGAGCGCATATAGCTGAGGCCGCAGCGAACGGTACGGGCAAGGCCCATATTCCTGAAGGTTGTAAAGGTGAGCCTGATGGGATAGTCGAAGAATCGGCGCAGGAAGTATATGCGGCTCTTGCGCTGGCGGATCAGCATGACCAGGTCCTCGAATTGAGGATTGGGGGCCGAAGCGGTCTCAGGGATATCGCGCTGTTGGCCCTGGTAGCGAAGCTGACCGTCCTCGCTTCGGCCGGCCTCGACGGGAATGAGGTCGAGCCACCATTGCATGACGCGGTCCGATTTGGAAAAAAAGCGATGGCCGCCAATATCCATCCGGTTCCCTTTGTAGCAAACGGTGCGCGAGATGCCGCCGACCTGCTGGCCGGCTTCGAGCAGGATGGGTTTGATGCCCGAATGGCGTTGCAATTCGAGAGCAGCGGTGAGGCCGGCAGGGCCTGCTCCGATGATGACCGCGGTGCCTTGTCTCATGTGAATGCCTGAATTTCAGCAAGAGGATTTTATGACGCTCGAAACGACTCTGCCTTAGGCAAATGGAAGTATACGCAGTGGCGTGTGCGCCAGGAGTGTGTTGGAGCTTGCGGCAGTCTCGCCAGTTTACCAGATCTTCAATGGTTGCCTGGATGAGCCGGGTTCCAAAACATGCGCGGATGAGTTGCGCGTTTCGGGCGTAGTTGTTGCGGGCCGACGGGCGATTGAAGGAACCAGGGGAGCAAGAATCCGGGATGCTATCGAGGCCGGCGAGAGCGCTGCTGGGCGCGGATTTGGGCCGAGGCAGTGTGAAGAGGAGATGAAATCACTGGAAAATCTGTTCTGACCCGCCGCGATGCGATAAACTCATGCGGGAACGTTTTAAAGAATCGCGATATTCAATCTCAGGGAGGGTACACAGAAATTGGGAAAAAGCATGGTCCCGAAGAAGATGTTCTTCACCAAGGGCGTGGGCAAACACAAAGAGCGTTTGACGTCATTTGAACTGGCGCTTCGGGATGCGGGGATCGCTTCGCAGAACCTGGTGCGGGTGTCTTCGATATTTCCGCCGCGGTGCAAGGTGATTCCACGCAAGGAAGGGCTCACTTATCTGAACCACGGCGAAGTGGTTTTTTCGGTGATCGCGGAGAACTCGACGCGGGAGCCGCACCGGCTGATCGTGTCCAGCATTGGGGTTGCGATTCCGGCCGACAAGGACACTTACGGCTACCTGAGCGAGCACCACAGCTTCGGCGAGACTGAGGAGCAGGCAGGCGAATACGCCGAGGAGTTGGCTGCCGAGATGCTGGCTACGACGCTGGATGTGGACTTCGATCCGGATACGAGCTGGGATGAGAAGAAGGAGATTTATCGCATCTCCAACAAGATTGTGCGCACCAGCAACGTGACGCAGTCGGCTGTGGGCGACAAGCGAGGGCTGTGGACAACGACGATTGCGGCGGCGGTACTGATTCTGGAAGAGTAGGCGTTGCGGGGAGCAGAGCTTTGAGGCCAATTCCGCCGGGCGGGATTGGCCTTGCTGCATGGCGAGAGAGGGCTGACGGGAGAACGATGGGGAATTCACGCAAATACACCGTGGCCCTGGTGCAGATGCGCATGGGAACGGTGCCGGAGGCGAACTTCGCATCGGCCGTGGAGCGCATTCGCGAGGCGGGACGGCTGGGCGCGAACATAGTGTGCTTGCCGGAGCTTTTCCGCACGCAATACTTTTGCCAGCGGGAGGATACTCGGCTGTTCGATTTGGCCGAGGCGATTCCGGGACCTTCAACAGAGCGGCTGGCCGAAGTGGCGCGTGAGGAGCGGATTGCGATTGTCGCTTCGCTCTTCGAGCGGCGCGCTGCGGGGGTTTATCACAACACGGCGGTGACGCTAAATGCGAATGGCGCGATTGCCGGGGTTTACAGGAAGATGCACATACCGGACGATCCCCTTTACTACGAGAAGTATTATTTTGCGCCGGGAGATTTGGGCTTCCAGGCTGTGGATACGGCCTATGGGCGGGTGGGCACGCTGGTTTGCTGGGACCAATGGTATCCGGAGGGCGCGCGGCTGACGGCTTTGCAAGGAGCGGAGGTGCTGTTTTACCCGACGGCCATCGGCTGGCATCCGGCGGAGAAAGATGAATTTGGCGCGGCGCAGTATGAGGCTTGGCAAACGATTCAGCGGGCGCATGCGATTGCCAACGGGGTGTATGTGGCTGGAGTGAACCGGGTGGGTGTGGAGCATGGCGAAGTCAAATTGGAGCACGGCGATGTGCTGGGCAATCGGGCCGGCGGGCCGGGCCTCGAGTTCTGGGGCGGGAGTTTTCTGGCCGATCCCTTTGGGCGCGTGATTGCGAAGGCTTCGCACGATAAGGAAGAGATTCTGCTGGGCGAAGTTGACCTGGGAGTGATTGAGGAGACGCGGCGGAACTGGCCGTTTTTGCGCGACAGGCGCATCGATGCTTACGGACCGATTACGAAGCGGTTTATCGATCCGGTGAATAGCTGGCCGGCGGATGGGGACTCCAAGTAGCATGGCCGGCTCTCTGAGGTCTGCGGCGACACCGCGCGAACTGGGCTACCGGATGCCGGCGGAGTGGGAGCGGCATGAGGCCACTTGGCTGGCGTGGCCGCACAATCCGGAAGATTGGCCGGGGAAGTTTCAGACGATTCCGTGGGTTTATGCGGAGATTGTGCGGCTGCTTTCGATGCGGGAGCAGGTGCAAATTCTGGTGGAGAACGCGGCAGCGGAGAAGCGCGCTGCGGGAATTCTGAAGCGGGCCGGGGCAGCGCTTGAGCAAGTGGAATTTCATCAGTGGCCGACGGATCGGAGCTGGACGCGCGATTCGGGGCCGATCTTCGTGCGCAATGTGGCGGGACGGGTGGGCATCACGAATTGGAGCTTCAATGCGTGGGCCAAGTATTCCAACTGGCAGCTCGACGACCAGGTTCCGGGACGTGTGGCTGCCTTGCTTGGATTGCCTGAGTGGAAGCCTTGCGCCGAGTTGGCCGATGGTACAGCGCGCCCCGTGGTGCTTGAGGGCGGATCGATCGATACCAATGGCGCGGGGATTTTGCTGGGCACCGAGGAATGCCTGCTGAGCGAAGTGCAGGAGCGGAATCCGGGTTTGGGGTGCGAGGGGTTGGAGCGGGTGCTTCATGATTTTCTGGGTGTGGAGCAAGTGATTTGGCTGGGGCGGGGAATTGCCGGCGACGATACGCACGGGCATGTGGACGATATTGCGCGGTTCGTGGCGGACGCGACGATTGTGACGGCGGTCGAGCCGGATGTGAGCGATGCGAACCATGAGCCACTGACTGAGAATTTGGACCGGCTCAAGGCGGCGCGGACGCTGGACGGAAAGCAATTTACGGTGGTGGAGCTGCCGATGCCACGGCCGGTGATTTTTCGGGGACAAAGGCTGCCGGCGAGTTATGCGAACTTCTACATCGCCAATGGTGTGGTGCTGGCGCCGACCTTTCACGACCGCAACGACCGCGTTGCGCTGAACATACTTGCGGAGGTTTTTCCGGGGCGCGAGGTGATTGGAATTGACTGCGTCGACCTGGTGTGGGGGCTGGGGACGCTGCATTGCATGACGCAGCAGCAGCCGGCGGAGCGCTTCACGGACGAAGACCCGTCGGCGGGGCTGGCATGATCGGCGATCTTGAGGCGATGCATGCGGCGCTGGCTGAGGCGCGGCTGGCCGCGGAGGCCGGCGAGGTGCCGGTTGGGGCGGTGGTGGTGCGCGCGGGGGAGATTGTGGCGCGTGGGCAGAATCGCGTGCTGCGCGATTTGGACCCAACGGCGCACGCGGAGATTGTGGCCATTCGCGCGGGGGAGATTGTGGCGCGTGGGCAGAATCGCGTGCTGCGCGATTTGGACCCAACGGCGCACGCGGAGATTGTGGCCATTCGCGCGGCAGCCGCGGCAGTGGGAAATTACAGGCTGAATGGCTGCACGCTTTACGTAACACTGGAGCCTTGCGCCATGTGTGCGGGGGCCATGATTCATGCGCGGATTGACCGGCTGGTGTTTGCGGCTGCCGATCCGAAGGCGGGCGCGGCGGGGTCAGTGCTGGCGGTGGTGAATCATCCACAGCTTAACCACCAGATGGTGGTGGAGCAGGGGATTCTGGGCGATGAAGCTGCCGAGTTACTGCGGGGATTCTTTCGGGAGCGGAGATAGACTTAGCTCCGAGTCAACTTCCTGATCGTTTCCGCTTGCTCAGGCCATTTCTCTGCTAACTCGGCATAACTCCCGCCGCGGTAATCGGCAAAGTCGAAACCGGGAGTTACAGTGCAGCCCAGAAGAGCAACCTTGCCATCGCCGATGAGGTGTGTGCCTTGCCAGACGCCGGCGGGGACGACGAGTTGGACGTGGTGACCTGCGGCTAAATCGGACCCCAGAGTAATAAGCGCGGAACTTCCGTCCTCGTAAAGTTGGAGCATTTCTACGGGGTCGCCGAGGTAGAAATGGAAAATTTCGTCGGAGTCGAGGACGTGCATCTCGGAAAAGGTTCCGGGTTCGAGGAGATAGTAGATGGCGGTGCCGGCGGGGCGCGAGCCGCGGAGCAACTCGACCGGGATGGCGGAGGTGTAGGTTCGGCGGTAGAAGCCGCCTTCGACGGGGTGGGGCTGGAGGTTGAGGAGGGCCTTGATTTCATCTGTGGTCATCGTCACTGATGGTAGCAGCGGATGGGCCGTAGAATGATCGAATGATAGTGCAGGTTTATTCGTCCGCGTGGTGCCGGGACTGCCGAATGGCAAAGCAGTTTCTGGATGCGCACGGCATCGCATATAGCGAGATCAACGTGGACGCCGATCCCAGGGCCTCTGCCGAGGTCATGCGCCACGCGGGGAAACGGGCGATTCCGCAACTGGTGATCGACGGGGAGTGGTTTCAGCCCTACACGCCGGGTAAGGGGCTGCTTCTGGATGAATTGTGCCGGCGATTGGGAATTTCTCTCCCGTAGGCCGAGTGTAGTTCGTGGGTTCCCACCCTTTCGCCAGAAAAAAGCGAAAGGATGGAGCACGGGGCGACTGCCGATCTCGGGAATTTCTCGTCCGTAAGTATATTTTCCTCGTACAATATAGAGTTGGCGCGGGGCGCGGAAAGCGGCCCTGGTGAGGAGTTCCCCGTTGATTGAGCGCTATACACGGGCGGCGATGGGCCGCATCTGGACGGATGAGAATAAATACCGGTGCTGGCTGCAGGTGGAGTCGGCGGCGAGTGCGGTGCTGGCCGAGGATGGGGTGATCCCGGTGGATGCCGCGGAGGCCATCGCCGAGAAGGCCGGGTTTACCGTTGCCCGCATTCTGGAGATCGAGGCGGAGGTAAAGCATGACGTCATCGCCTTTACCACCGCTGTCGCCGAATCCCTCAAGAGCCAGGGCCTGGACGACCAGTCCCGCTGGCTGCACTATGGGCTGACTGCGAACGACGTGGTGGACACGGCGCAGGCACTGCAGGTGGTCGAGGCTTCGGGACTGATCCGGGCGGGGCTAGTGGAACTGCTGGCGGTGCTCAGGCGGCGGGCGGTGGAGTTCAAGCACACGCCGACGATCGGGCGGACGCACGGGATTCATGCGGAGCCGACTACGTTTGGGCTGAAGCTGCTGAACTGGTACGCGGAGATGGAGCGGAATTTCGTGAGATTCGACGCGGCGGCTGAGGACATGCGGGTGGGCAAGCTGTCGGGCGCGGTGGGGACGTTTGGGCATTTGAAACCGGAGCACGAGGAGCGGATTTGCGCTCGGCTGGGGCTGAAGCCGGCACCGGTGGCTACGCAGGTGATCCAACGCGACCGGCACGCGGCGTATATTTCGACGTTGGCTATTGTCGGCAGCACGCTGGACAAGATTGCGGTGGAATTGCGGCACTTGCAGCGGACCGAGGTGCGAGAGGCGCAGGAGTACTTCAGCGAGAAGCAGAAGGGCTCGTCGGCCATGCCACACAAGAAGAATCCCATTACCAGCGAGCAGATCAGCGGGCTGGCGCGGGTGCTGCGCGGGAATGCGCAGGCGGCGTTTGAGAACGTTGCGCTGTGGCACGAGCGGGATATTTCGCATTCGTCGGTGGAGCGGGTGATTTTTCCGGATTCGACGATTCTGGTGGATTACTTGCTCGCCAAGACTGCCGACCTGATCAACCGGCTGCTGGTGTATCCCGAGCGGATGAAGAAGAATCTTGAGTCCACGGGCGGGTTGATCTTCAGCGGGCAACTGCTGCTGGATCTGGCCGAGGCGGGGATGCTGCGGGAGGATGCGTATCGGCTGGTGCAGGGCCATGCGATGCGGGCGTGGAAAGAGGATTTGGTTTTCCGCGATGAGGTTGCG
>Ga0302326_10005490_pt1 | contig 28883 bp, 29 predicted proteins | sample Palsa_T0_3_FD_202264 | JGI IMG/M metagenome (GOLD analysis project Ga0302326, IMG submission 202264) | Peat permafrost microbial communities from Stordalen Mire near Abisko, Sweden - Palsa_T0_3 | ecosystem: Environmental > Terrestrial > Soil > Palsa > Peat permafrost | place: Sweden: Abisko... | reverse complement strand
AACTTTAAAACCTGCGAACCCATCCAAACAGTCTGGGACGCCTTTACCATCCGGGATGACACGGGAAAGACGGCGGGTTACGCAACCATCAGTCCGAACTTGGAGCGAACGCAACAACTCCAAAATTCCCTGAGTGAAGCCGAACAATTATTGCGAGACACCCAGGCCGGGCACGCGGGGATCGTGTCCTCGGCGATGGATGCCATCATCACCGTGAACGACGACCAGAAAATCCTGGCGTTCAACGCGGCCGCGGAAAAAATGTTTCTCTGTTCCGCCGCGCAAGCCCTCGGCCAGCCCGTCTCAAAGTTCATCCCGCAGCGCTTCCGCGAGGGCCATCGCCTCCATTTTCGGAAATTCGGGGATGACGGAGTGACCGGGCGCGCCACGGGCGCCCTGAATCCCCTGTCGGCGTTGCGCACCAACGGAGAGGAGTTTCCCATCGAGGCTTCCATTTCGCGAATGGAAACGAATGGAAGCAGACTCTTCACCGTGATCGTCCGCGATATTACCGAACGCTTTAAAGCCGAAGAAGCCCTGCGCCGAAGCGATGCCACGCGCAGAATTGCCCTGGAGTCGGCGCGGTTGGCCGAATGGCAAATCGACCTTCAAACGGGCGAGGCGCAGCGCTCCCCGGCGCATGATCACATCTTTGGCTACAAAGAAACGCTGCCGGAGTGGAATTTCGATATTTTCATGAAACACGTTCACCCGGACGATCGGGAAAAGATTGGAAAATCATTTCAGGAATGCCTGGAGCAAAAGTCCAAGTGGGACTTCGAGTGCCGGATCGTCCGCCAGGATGGGGCGATTCGATGGATTTGGGCCTGCGGCTCGCACTACAAGGATCAGGCCGGCCGATCCACCCATGTGATGGGCACGGTCGCGGACATCACCGACCGCAAACATGCGGAAGAGATGCGCGTCCGCTCGCAAAAACTGGAAGGTCTGGGCACACTGGCGGGCGGCATCTCGCATGAATTCAACAATATCCTGCTGGCCATCCGCGGCAACCTCCAGCTGGCCGCCGGCGACTTGCCCCCGGGCCATCCCGCTCAGGAGAGCCTGGTGGAAATTGGTAAGGCCGCGACGCGCGCCGCCGACCTGGTGCGGCGCATTCTGGTCTTCAGCCGGCCGCAGGAACTCGCCAGAAAATCCGTGCAACTTTCTTTCCTGGTTGAAGAAGCCCTCAAATTGCTTCGCGCCACGACACCCGCGAACATTGAATTCCGCACTGTTTTTGCGGAGAGCCTTCCGCCCGTCATGGCCGACGCCACGCAGCTCCACCAGGTAATCGTGAATCTGGCCGTCAATGGCGCGCACGCCATCGGCTCCCACGGGGGCATGCTGGAGTTCAGCCTGAGCCGCGTGCAGGTGCAAAATGGGGGGGGGCCAGGCCATGGTGGACCTTCCCGAGGGCAGCTACGTCCGATTGTCCGTGAAGGACACGGGATGCGGAATGGACCGCCGCACCCTCGATCAGATCTTCGATCCCTTCTTCACCACCAAGGTGCCGGGAGAAGCCACGGGCCTCGGACTTTCCGTGGTCCACGGCATCGTCACCAATCACGGCGGCTCCATCCGCGTCTATAGCGAGCAGGGAAAAGGGACGGCGTTTCACATGTATTTTCCCGCCGCGGAAACAGTTCCCGAAGCCACGCCGAAAGCCGTTTCCGGGGATTCCCGGCAGCGCTCCGAGCACATTCTCTATGTGGATGACGAAGAAGGGTTGGTCTTGCTCGCCTCACGGCTGCTCAAGCGGCTCGGTTATCGGGTGAGCGGCTACGTCGATGCCTCCCTGGCCCTCGAGGAATTCCGCCGCCGCCCTGGCGAATTCGACGCCGTGGTCACCGACCTTTCCATGCCGCGGATGTCCGGATTCGATCTCGCCGAACAAGTTCTGGCCATCCGGCCAAACATTCCGGTCGTCATTTCCTCGGGTTACTTGCGCCCGGAAGACCAGGACATCGCCCGCCGCATCGGCGTCCATCAGCTCATCCAAAAACCTTACACGGTGGAACAGCTCGAGAAAACCTTCGATCTCTATTTCGATCGCGCCACCGCGTCCGCCGAGCCGCCCCAACCTTAGACCTCGCCCGCGGGTTAGTAGGACAGCCGCAAGCGTACCAACCCACTTCCTAATTTTTGGATTAGTACATTAGCGAAAGGCAGTGCTGATAGAATGCAGGACAGTGTTCAAATCATCAGAGGAGAAAGCCATGTTCAATCGAAGGTCCTCGCGTCTTCTATTATTTTCTCTCGCGGCTCTTTCACTCTTCGCCCGCGCCAGAACGTCCGCTCAGCAAACCCCGGCCATGGGTGAAGTGCGTCTTACCGCCGACACCCAGGATGAAAGAGACTCCGGCGTGTGGATCGACGGAAAATACGCCGGCTACGTCAAGGAACTCAAGGGCAACAGGAAAATCATGCTTCCTGCTGGAGAACATGAAATTTCCATTCGGCAGGCTGGCTACAAGGAATTCACAAAGAAGGTTGTCATCCAAGCGGATCAGATCCAAACCGTTAGCGTTGTGATGGAAGCGGATACCAAGGAAATCTATCCGGGCGCCGACGCGGCCCAGCTTCGCGTGGACATTCGCCCCAAGCGCGCCGCCGTCTACGTGGACGACGGTTATCTGGGCCATGGCAGCGACTTTGGCGGCAGATTTCATTCCATGCTCGTCAGTCCCGGCAAACACCATCTGAAAATCATGCTTGCCGGGTACCGAACATACGAAACGGATATCAATGTGACCGCAAATCAAAAATCAGAAATGAAAATAGTCCTTGAAATGGGCAGTAACGCCCCAAGCGCGCCGTAAGATCGGCTAGAGTTCGCTGATTCGGTGGCGCGGTTGGAAATAGGCTACGTTGTGACGTCCCTCCGGGACTTCTATCATTGACAACACAAGAGGCGTCGGCAAGAATATGCATTAGTCACCCTTATTTTGGAGGCAAGACGTGGCGTATTCGGCTCCTAGCATCGAGGAATTTCAGGCGGGAACAGTCGTCAAGTATTCGCCCATTTCCACCGGCACGACGACGCAGCGGAAAAGAAAGCCTCATATTCTTGCGGTCATTAATGAATGCTGCACGGGATGCGCCGGCTCGCCCGCCTGCGTCGAGTATTGCCCCGTCGCGGATTGCATGTATTGGGCGCCGGATGAGGACCACGCCCCGTTCGGCCGCATCATCGTCGATCCCCTGCTGTGCATCGGCTGCAAGCTGTGCACCAGCAAAGGCCCCGACGGCGCGTTCCTGGAAGGCTGCCCGTGGGACGCCATTGACATGGTTCCGCTGGCTGAATTTGAAGCGGCCAATGGCTCCCTGCCCTTCTGAAGCGCCGATTGTTGAACAGGCAATCGGAGCAGGTTTCGAAGCCCTTTTCCCCGCCTACTTCCCGTCCGTGTTGCTCAAGGGAGCGCCCATCAGCCGATTGTATTCGTCAAGCTCCGCGGGAGAGCACATCATTTCACGGGAGTCGTAATCGGGCGCCATCATCTGGAAGCGTAATTTATCAAGAGACACCCAAGGCTTTGTGTACATCTTGGGGTCGTTGACCGTCACGGACAGTTCCAGGTGGTCGCCGTCCACGCGGTGAAACCGCTCCTCCACACGCAAGTCGGTGCTGTGGGGGCGGCCGGCGCGATCGATCCAGGTTCTCTCGTCGGTGCCCCAAGTCTGGACAACGAGGGTGGTATCGTCCACCCACTTGCCCACGGAATAGCCGAGCCACCTCGGTTCGGGATCTTTCGGGAAATCCCGCCCATCCGTCCAGATCTTTCGCCAGATCCGACCGAATTGATAGAGGACGATAACCTCCCTAGGAGTTTGCAAAATCTCAGTGACGCGGAGATCGTGAAGGTCGAGGCGCGGCATCCCCGCGGGATTGCAGGCATACGCGGGGTCGTTGCTGTCGGTGGGGAGGACGGTGCGAAATCCGGCGCTAGGCTTGGTGAGGCCCAGCTTCTGCAGCCCCAGTGCCGTGTAGGGCGGGGTGTGCTCCGGATTGCCGTCATCGGGCAGGGCGCCGGCGCCGAGGATCTGGATCCCGGCCTGACCCGGGTCCCAGGTGCCCGAAATGTCGTGTTTTGGCGCCGGGGCCGGATTTCCCTTCTTCGCCTGCCTGATCACGGGACGGTACCAACCGTCGAGGACGGGAGGTTTCGAAGCGTCCCCCTGCTGAAACTCCGTTGGCGCGGATTGCGACGGCGAGCTTCGGGCATAAAAAAACGCCGCCAGAACCACGGCGGCGCCCACAAACCTTGCGGTATCCAAGCGAGATGGCATCGCAAAAATCCTTTCTTTCTCGAGCGTCTTCGGAGGCCGCGCGAGTATCGCTTATTGGCGGGGCGCTTCCGAAGCGGCGGGCGGTCGGGGAACCTCGGAATCCGCGATGTGAATACCCTGCAGCTTTTGTCCGCTGGGAAGGACGACATCAATAATGCGCCCGTAGGGTCTGCCGTTCTTTACCGGCGTAACCGTCACGGTGACCTGATCCCCCGTCTTCATGGAATCCTTGCTCCAGCCGAGATTGACCATGGCCGACGGGTTTTCCGTTTCGACCACCCAATGGACGGTCTGGCCGCCCTCAGCGGCCGCTTCCACCTGAATCAGGACATGAGGGTTCGCCCAGAGATATTGCGTCACGATTCCCTTGAATACCACCTTCTTGTCGAGGTCGTACGAGGCGGCACCGTGATGCGCGAAGCTGGGCGTGCATGCAATCGCCAGAACCGCCGCCGAAACAAACGCAATCAGGAAATTTCGTTTCAAGGACCACCTCCGGTAAAGCGCGATGAGGGCCCGTGTTCTTGCGCCGTAAAATCCAGGGAGCGGCGCTATTGTGCACCGAAAGCGTCCTGAAGCGTAAGAATCTTTCTGATTGCCGGCGGCCGAGCCGCAAAGTCGCCCACGGCCGGCCAGGATGCCGTGGGCTAGGCGATAGGCGGGATCACTTGTCCGGGCGCGCTGAAATTTCGCGCGCCGTTAGCGCGGCCTGCTGCTGAATCTGCGGCGGCATTCCATCCGCGCCGCGCGCGTACGAATTGACGGCGGGCAAATCTTCCTTCTGGCCGATCAGAAAAAGCGCGCGAAGGGATTCCCACACCATTTCGGGGCTGGGATCGACGAGCAACAGCGGGTCGCCGGTCTTCACTTGCGCGTTCTCGGACGCGATCCACTGGCGGATCGTGCCGGGGACATTCGAGCGGACTTCCGTTTTGTCCTCGCCGATCGTGGTGTGGGCGAGGAGTGTGCCGGGGTTGATCGCGTCTCCCGGCTTGAGGCGGATCGAGAGAACGCCGGTGCGCTGCGCGGACACGGTGTAGGGGCCGAGCATACCCGCGATGAGGGCGTGGCCCGCGGGATCGGCGTAACGCACCAGGGAAAGCGCGGCGTTGCGCTGCACCATGGGATTCGTGTCCGCCAGTTGCTTCACAAGCGCGGCGTGAAATCCCGCCGATTGGTTGTCCTGGCCCATGACCCACGCGGCCGTCACGCGCAATTCGTCGCTTCCCTGCTCGGAAAACTGGATCACTTCGGGATACCAGGGCTTCGCGGACTGGCGGATTCTTGGATTCGGACTCATGATGCGGTCGGCGATTTGGGAGAGGGCGTGCTGTGCGCGGCGCGGATGCAGCGTGTCCGCGAAGTAAGCGGACAGGTCGGCGTCACTCAGCGGGCGTGTGAACGTGGTCATGTACCACAGCAGGAACGGCATCAAGACGAAGGCGAAAGTGAGGAGCAGGATGGAGACAAGCCACTTCGGAGCGATGCCGGGTTTGGGAGGGGGGGAGGAAGAATCCGTGGCTTGGGGGATGCTATTCATTGCGATTCGGCACCGAGTAGGACGGGCTTCAGCCTGTCGGGGTTAGTCCTCGTGTGCCCTCGGATGCGCCAAAACCGACAGGCTGAAGCCTGCCCCACTTACTTCGCCGCGGCCGGCGGGGTTTCATCGCTGTGGTGCTTTCCGAGCCAGCCCAGTTTCTTGGCTTGGAAAAAGAGCAGCAGGACGAAAACCAAAAAGATCATTAGGGCAATCGCCAGCATCAGCAGGCCGTCGATCCCGCCGAAAAGATCCCTGGAAAAACCGGCAACGATCCCTGCTGCGGAAAGAACGATCATCACTACAGACATGACCACCAACTCGGCCTCGTTTTCCTGTCCCTTCATGGCCTCTCACAGGCGCCCCGCGCGCGCGGAAATAATTAACGGGTGAATTTGTCGTAGATCAGCAAACCTAACAGCACCGGCAGGTGAAGCACGGTCGCGTGCATGAGCCACTTCGCACGAAGATTGGTCTTCGACGCGGCCGCCCACAAGCACACTTCCACCAACATCAGACCCAAAACCACAGCCCCAAAAAAGTAGCGCGCCCCGGCCAAGCCCGTCACCGCCGGCAGCAGGCTGACGGGCACAAGCAGCGCCGCCGTGAACAGGATTTCGCGAAACGTCCGCGTGCCTTCCGCGTCCACTGTCGGCAGCATCTTGATCCCCGCGCGCTTGTAATCCTCGCGGTAGACCCAGGAAATCGCGTCGAAATGCGGAAACTGCCACAAGAAAAGCATGGCGAAAAGGAACCAGGCCTCGACGTTGAGTGTCCCTCGCGCAGCCGCCCAGCCGATCAGCGGCGGCACAGCGCCGGGAAACGCTCCGACGAATGTGGCCAGCGTGGTGCGCCGCTTCAGCGGTGTGTAGGCGCAGAGGTACAGGACGGACGTGGCGATGCCCAGCAAGGTGGCCAGCGCGTTCGTGGCCAGAGCAAGATAGAGCGTGCCGAATCCGAGCAGGGATAGCGCAAACCAAAACGCTTCGCGAGGGCTTAGCTGGCCGGAAGGCAGCGGGCGCGAGGCAGTGCGGCGCATCAAGGCATCGGAATCGCGTTCGAAATAGTGGTTGAAGGCCGAAGTACCCGCGGCGATGAGCGTGGTCCCAAATACCGTGTGTGTCATCCGCAGCCAGTCCAGCGGGCCGCGCGAGCCCAAGGAAAAGCCCGCCACCGTGGTCATCACCACGAGGAAGGACACGTCGGGCTTGGTCAGCGCCAAATAGAGCGCGGGGCGGCCGGCGTCGGATTCCGCTGCGCGAGCGATTTGCATTGAAGTTCTCATCCGCCTTTCAGTGCGCAACCTGCTCGGACGCCGACGCTGAACCGACAACAACATGCGCAGGCTTGAGCATACGATAACTGATCAACGCTGTCACCAGCGTCACGGCCAGTACCAGGGCGCCCGTGACCGTGTGCACGACCGTCAAGGCCACCATGGCCGGTATCGGCTGCGGAAAGCGCGCCGAATAGAGCCGCGACCAATACGCGCCCCCGCCCAGCAAAAGCTGCACGCCGATCAAGATGTGGAGATAGCGCGCACAATTTCGAAGCGCCGACACATCCGCGAAGCGCCTCTTGAGCGCTCCCGCCGTCATAAAGATCAAGATTGTAACAATGACCGCACCGATGAGGTGGGGAATAATTCCAAACCCCTTGTGCCGGAACGCCGCGCCCAAGATCAGTTGCAGAAACACCGCAGCGAGCGTCCATACCACCAGCGTTCGAACGCGAGGCTTGCCAGGGTCATCGATTTCGGCGAAGGTACCGTTCCACCATGAACTGGTAAAAACGGCGATGGCCACAACCGTGGAAAAGAAAAGCTGAGCGAGCGTGGCGTGCGCGGCGGAAACCGGAGGCGGCTGGAACATGCGCACGGTCATGCCGCCGAGGATCCCTTGCGCAATGACCCCGCCAAGGGCCGCCAAGCCCAGCCAGCGCATCCAATCGCGCTTTTCGGCCCGCCATAGCCAAGCGGCGAGTCCGATCGTCAGAAGGCCCACGCACGTCGCAATCACGCGATGTGTAAATTCATAGCGGATGCCGCCCACCATCGGCGGCGTCAGCGAGCCGTAAGCCAGCGGCCAATCGGGAATGGAAAGCCCCGCATCGTTCGAAGTAACCAAAGCGCCGGCGATCAGGAGGACAAACGTGCAGCACGCTGTAAACACAGCGTAACGGTGCAAAGGCTGATTGTAGATCGCGTTCATCTTCGCGGCAGGCTCCAGGTCTCTCCGTGTGCCTCCACGGTTCTCGGTGTTCTCTATGTCAAATTCCGAAAGGCTTAACACAGAGAACACGGAGAAAGGACACAGAGGACACGGAGAGGGTTATGAATTAATCTCCGGCTGCTGCGGCGGCCTTGAATGTAAACGTCACGTTCTTGGTTTCTTTCGGACCAATGGTGACGGTTTGCGGGTCGCTTGAACCGTAGAGCTCCTGCCAGGCGACCAGCGTGTAGGTGCCCGGCGGGAGATTCTTCAGGTCGAACTTTCCGTCCTTGTCGGTAACCTGGAAATCCGGGTTGGGCATCACGGCCATGTACGCCTTCATCCACGGATGCACGTTGCACTTCACCGGGATGGCGATTTCTTCGCGGCTAAAGGATTTCTCGATCGGTGCCGCACCGGGAGGCTGCGACTCGTTCCATTCGCGATTGTCCTTGGGAATCGGGTGGATGTTATGCGTGGTCTGGTCTTTGTTGATCACGTCGATGTTCTGTCCGACCTGCATGGCAATGACGTGGGGGTGATACTGGCAGCCCTCTTGCGTAATGGTTACTGCCGCGGCGGGTGCCGGGAAGGAATAGCCTTCAAGGCCCGATTTTACGTAAACGACGACGTTGGCCAGGGCTCCGCCGTCGCCGGTGACGACTTCCTCGGTCATTGCCGGGCTGGTGCGCGCCTTGGAGCAGGCCGGTTCCGCGGCCATGTTGATATTCTTCGCCTTGGGCGCGGTGCCGTCGAGCTTCACTGAGCCGGTGACTTCGCCCGCCGTGGCCGGATCGACCGTTTTTCCGGCGGGTGCGCCCGCAGCCGGTGCGGCTGTATTGTCAGTGGACTCCTGTTTATTCCCGCCGCAGCCGGTGATCGCCAGAGCGAAAGCACCGATTGCCAGAGAGTACATTCCCAATCTCGTTTTCTTCACGAAAAAGTTCCTCCTATCGCAAAAATGCGTAAAAGTTCTAAAGCTTCGGGGGGTAAACCCCCTTGATCATACAGGCCTGACGGCTCGGCGGAAGCCGACTGCTACAAAAACGACACGTCAAGTCTACTCATCATCTCTATAGACGCCAACCGACAACGTTAGTTAACGTCGAAATTGCCGCACGCCTACTTCCCTGCGCCGCCCGAGCCGCCGCCCGATGGGGTGCGGCCTATGAGCGCGCGCTGCTCCTCGGGCGTCAATTCGAACATATAACGCACCAGCAGGTCGGCTTGATCGCCTGTGTACCCCTTAAAGCTTGCCGGCAACGGGCCGGAGAAAACCCAGTGATCGCCGTCCCGTTTGAAGAGGCCGGAAGGCATGGCCGTCCCCGGTGCGATTAACGCGGGATTGGTGATCCATCGTTCCGTCCAGGCGGGTTGCAAACGATCCCTCGCGAACAAGAAATTCGGCGCGATGGCATTCTTGTCGTGCGCCGGGTCGCCCGTGGCATGGCATTTCAAACAGGGGGCTGCCGTGCTGGTGAACAATTGCCGAGCCATATCTTTCTCTGCAGTCGTCTCCGGTTCGATCTTCTGCGGAATAAACGGCTGCGGCTGGCTGGACATGGCCTCAAAGAAGAGCACCAGTGTGCGAATCTCGTCGTCCGATAAAAAGAACGTCGGCATGCGCACTTGTAGATAGGAGCGCACACCGTTGCGGTTTACGTCCGTTGTGCTCAACGCGGGATTGGCGAGGAATCCTTTAAGCCATTCGGGATTGACGCGCGCGCCTTCGCTGGTCAGCACCGGAGGCAGGTTCTGCTTGTTTTCCCCCCGGTACTGCGGCAAGCCCATCAGTACAGAGGGCTGGCCGATTCCGATTTGGTGGCAGCCGATGCAATTGTATTTGGTGACCAGCCACCAGCCTTTTTGGATGGCGGCGCGCTGGTCGGCGGGCTTGTACATATAATCCTGCGGCAGGGTCGGGTCCGTCGAGCCGAGCAGGAAAGTAGTTAATGCGTCAGCATCCTCTTTGGTAATATTCGGCTTGGGCATGCGCAGCCGGTCCATCGGGTCGGGCTTGTATTTTCCGCGATCGAAAACCGCGGGGTCCGTAAGCTTGGTATCGAAGAAGCCCTTCAAGTCGTACCAATCGCCGCGAGGAGATTTTTTGCCGTCGGGAAGGGTGCCGAGCTTGGCGTCTTCCGTGAGCAGCGCGAAATCCAGGCGCTCGATAGGCTTGCTGCCTTCGTTGGTCAGTTCGGTGCCGATGCGGCCTTCGTCCTCGAGGCCGGAAATTTCGTGGCAGCCGGCGCAGCCGTAGTGCTGGATCAATTCCTTGCCGTGGTCTTTCAGGCTCGGATCGTCCATGAAATCTGCGGCCGCATAGGAAGCGTCCGCATGCTTTTGGGTGAGCAGGAAGCTGGCGATGTCTCGCGCATCTTCGAGCGTGAGGCGCAGGCTGGGCATGACCGTCATTTGCTGGACGATCATTTCGTGGCCGTCATCGGGGCTGCGCGAATGATCGAGGTCAAACACAAACGGGAGATTGTGCTTGGCGTAATCCTCCGGGCCGAGATCCTTGTGCTCGAACGGGCTGTAGGGACGTGTGCGCGTGCGCGGATTCAGGATCCAGCGAACCAGGTAATCGTAATTGTCCTTTTCGCCGACGCGCGACAGGTTCGCGGCGAAATCTCCGCCGACCATGTTTGCGCCTTCGCCGATCGAGTGGCAGGCTTCGCAGCCGCGCTCTTCAAAGAGCACCTTGCCGTTGGCCGCGTTGCCCGGGGTTTGCTTGGGAAGCTCGGGGCCGGGGATGGCCGACTGCCAGATGTACGCGGAAATCGCCTTGATCTCGTCATCCTGGAGGCGGAACTGCGGCATCTTCGTCGTGGGCCGGAAATCGCGTGTGTGGCCGATCCAGTACGGAATCCATTCCTTGTGGATCTTCATCCGGACTTCTTTCAGGTCCGGACCGACTTTCTTGATTTCGCGGAGCAGGTTGGCGGAGCGCCGGTCGAGCTGTTCGATCTTGGCGTCCATGCCCGACGTGGTGACGGTCAGGTTGGTGGCTTCGGCGTAGTACCGATTGGCGGCAGCGTTGTCCGGAGCGGTGTCGCCCTTTTTATTCAACTGGGCGATTTCCAAACGATTGTCTTGCTTCTGGTTTTCGAGCTGGGTGATGGCTTGGCGCGCGCTGACCAGCTCTTCGTCCTGATTATCGAAGCCCTGGAAGCGGTGGCAACCGATGCAGCCCTTTTCGCGGTAGAGCGATTTCGCTTTGTTGAGAACAGGAGCGTGCTCCGTGACCATGTCCGAAGCGTGGCACTGCTGGCAGCCGGCATTGAAATTTTCAGGATAATAAAGTGGCCAGAGCCAGTGCTCGTAGCGGCCGTGGCCCTTCTCGACCGAGTCGATCGCGCGGCCGTTTCCGCCGTGGCAGGGCGAGCAGCCAAATTTTTCCAGGGGATGATATTTCATCATGTCCGGATCGGGGTGGCTGGTAAACGGCGCGTCCTTGTTCTTGGCCAAACCCAGGTCCGCTTTGGTGAGCGTCATGGTGACCGGAACGATGAGCGGGTCCGTGCCGAGGTGGCAGGATTGGCAGCGGTCGACGAGCCCCGCGCCGCCGAGATTGTTGAGCGAAGTCCCGGTCGGATTCACATTGATTTGGCGAATGTGAATGTCCAGGGTCTTCATGCTCTGGCTGAGCGAGAACAGATCCTTCGAGGCGAGGCCGGGGAGCTGCTCCTTCACATATTCGTTCAGCTTGTCTTGCGCATCCTTGGCCGGCTGATCGACGTCCCCGCGCTGCGCGACGAGTTTGGCTTTCGATTGCATGATGGAAACGAACAGGCCGTTGAGCTTGTCATAGTCGAATTTCTGGGGCTCGATCTTGCCGCCTTCGACGGGCCAAGCCACGTCATAGGTCTGCGCTTTGGCCTCGTTCAGATCCTTGAGCTTGGAGGCCTTGGCGCTCTTGTCCTTTTCGTCGATCTGCTCGAGCTGATAGGTGAGCGAGCCGACCAGGCCGCGCGAGTTGGTGAACGAGTCGGTCATGGCCGCGCGCTGGCGGTCCAGCAAATCGATTTGCTCGCCGATTGACCGGTCTTGCCCGCGAGCGGCGTCGGTGGCGGCCTTCACGTCGGCTACCAGTTTTTGGTATTGCGGCGTGGAATAAAATTTTTGTTCGTCGGCGCGGCGCTGCTGGTACTGCTTGTCCAGGTAGTTGGAATACTGGCGGGAGAATTCGGCCTGATACGTGCGCCATGGGCGCAAGCCGTAGAATTCATCGTAGAGCGACCAAGCCACGGTCAGCATCAGGATGAAAACGGAAATCAGGACCAGCCCCGCCATCGGCCGGTTTGTAATCGGATCGTCGGGAGGAAGCTCAGGCACCCCGTGCCTCCTTATTTTTATTCAGGCCCATCGTGAATTTATTTTGACGCGTCAGATGCTGAACCACGGAGTCACCCACACGTACTTGATGCGCAGCAATAGCCGCAGGAGGATTTTCACCGGCAGGCTCAGCATCAGGATCAAAAATAGTTCCATCGTCCCCATCTGCAGGAGCGTCATACGCTTGAAAATTTTCTTGCTGAAATCCGTGAGCAACAGCAGCCGGTGCACCACGTACCCGGCCACGATGAAATAGAACAGGATCGGGAAAATCCCGAAAATAATGCGCGCCAGGATGGGCGCGTAGCTGGCGTTCGACGCGGGCATCAAATGCCGCAGCCATGAACCGTCGATCCCAAAAACCTGATCGACGTTGCGGTTCACCGCAAACTCGACTCGCTGCGCGTCCCATGTTTGCCCTGGCCAGAACCACATCCAGCCAGGGCCTCGTATGAAGGTCCCTATAACGATCATTAAGACCCATAATCCAATGAAGCCGAAGAGAAACGTCCAGATGGCGAATTTCCGCTGCTTGTACGTGTAGTAGCCGTTGCCAAGGGGATTGGCGTCGATGTACGGAACCACCATCAGGCCGACGATGATGAGCGTCGGCATGATCACCCCGGCAATCCACGGATCGAAATAGACGAGCATTTCCTGCAGGCCCAGGAAGTACCACGGAGCCTTGGCGGGATTCATCGTGACGTTCGGATTGGAGGGCTCTTCGAGCGGCGCGTTCAGCGTGATGGACCAGACCATGAGCAGCGCCGTGACCAGGACTGCGGCGACGAGTTCGACGCGCATCAGGTACGGCCAAGTGTGAATTTCGCGCTCCCACTTCGGATTCCACGGCTCGGTTTTGCGGTATTCGGATTTCGCCAAGGCTGGATCGGCGGAGAGTTTGTCGATTAGGCGATCGTTGGCGAGCGCCTGGCGGAAGGCGTACCAAACGTAAAATGGGACCAGGAAAAGCAGCGCCACGATGGGCACGTTATCCGGAGCGGATGCGACTTCCCATATCTGGTGCCAGTTCATATCGGCCTCGAACCCCGCCAGTTAGATTGTCAATCCCTGAAAATTCGTTTCGGGGTGGGTTCCCTTCTCGAATTACCCGCCGCTGTAGCCCGCCTCTTCAGAGGCGGGGTTTTTCTGCGGCCCCACGCAACCCGCCAATTGGTCCTCGCACGTCCCGCATATCCTGCCGCCGTCTACGAAAATCCCCGCCTCTGAAGAGGCGGGCTACAACAATTCGTTACACCATGCCGCTCGGGCGCAGGATGACCGGGCGGTGGCCCTTCTCTTCCTTGATTTCCGATTCGAGCATGACCGGAGCGGGTCCGGAGATTCCGCCGTCCTTGCGGACGCGCCAGAAATGCAAGGCCATGAAAATGCTAGCGATCAGCGGAATCGCGATGCAGTGCCAGATGTAGGCGCGCAGGAGCGCGTTGGCATCGACGATCGATCCGCCGAGCAAGGCGAAGCGCACATCGTTGTATGGCGTCATACCCAGCAGCGCCCCGAATGGACCTTCCGTTCCTAACAAGGGCGTGGCTCTCGCCATATTTGTTCCCACCGTTACGGCCCAGAAGCCGAGTTGATCGTCGGGCAAGAGGTAACCAGTAAAGGAAAGCAGCAGCGTCAAGACCATCAGCAGGACGCCGATGCACCAGTTAAATTCGCGGGGGCGCTTGTAGGAGCCGGTAAGGAAGACACGGAACATGTGCAGCCAGACCGCGATGATCATCAAGTGGGCGGCCCAGCGATGCATGTTGCGCAGCAGCTTTCCGAAGGGCACGTCGTTTTCGAGATACAAAATGTCGCGGAAGGCCTGCACTTTGCTCGGGTGGTAGTAAAACATCAACAAGACGCCGGTGAAGGTGAGGACGATAAAAAGATAAAACGTGATGCCGCCCATGCCCCACGTGAATTTGTATTTTACGGCGTCGCGATTGACCTTGGCGGGATGCAGGTGGAAAAAAACGTTGGACAGGACAGAAAGAGCGCGGTTGCGCGCTGTCTCATCGTGCTTGACACGGAAGATGGATCGAAAGACCTGGCTCTTTTCGGGCTCTTTCAGGCCTTCGATTTCATCCTTACCCTTTTCCTTGATCGTTTCCTTGAGGTCGGTGATGTCCTGGCGGACACGGTCGATTAAACCGACGCCATTTTTTTTGCCGTTTTCTTCGGCCATTCCTACGCCCCCAGGTAGGACAGGCTTCAGCCTGTCGCTTTTGACGGTATGCCACCCAAAAAATCAGACAGGCTGAAGCCCGCCCTACTAGACCGGCAGATACGCGCCTGGATCGTTGAACTGATTGACGCCGGCGCGCGGGTCATCCATGAACAGCTTGCTTGTATCCACGACGATCTTTCCCGTGGGGTCGAGGTTTACTTTGGCGCGATCCATGGGCCGCGGCGCGGGGCCTTCGAAGTTGACTCCCTCGCTGTCGTACCCGCTGCCATGGCACGGGCATTTGAATTTGTTCTCCGCAGGCTTCCATTCCGGCGTGCAACCGAGGTGGGTGCAGCGCGCGAAAATCACGAAGATGCGGTCCGGTTCGCGGACCACCCAAGCGCGGTTGGTCATCAAGAAACGCTGGTCGATGCCGATTTCAAAATCCGCGGGGTAGCCGATATTGAAAATGGTATTGGGTTCGTACAGGGCCCGGGGGAAAAAGAACCGAAGGAACATCAACAGATTGATGCCAAGATAACCGTAGATCATCCCCCAGATGACACGCCTGCGAAGCGGATCCGGTGCGTCCGTGACTTCCTTTGGTTTTGCCGCCGGCTTCGGTGCGGGCGCGGCTGGCGGTTTTGCTGTTGCTACTGCTCCGGCTTTTACTGCTGTGGGAGCCGGGGTACTTCCTTCTACAGGGTCGGCCATATTTCCGCTATTAGACCTCTCGATAACGATTATAAATCGAGACTATGGACGAATCAAAGTTATTGCGATCGGTTCTTAGGAACAACTTCTTATATTTCCGCAACCCCCTTCCTGTCAAGGCGAATTCCGGTTTTGGGGCATATTTGTGCACCTGCCTGCACCGGGAGGGGCGGCAAGTGGAAAGGTTCTAGCACAGAGAAAAGAGGAGAAATTCCGCTCGCGCACCCTTGGCGTCTCCATGTTTTCACCTCTTTTCTTTGTGTCCTGTGTGTTGAGATTTGGGGTCACTTGGAGCTATCACCCAGGGAGCGCAGCACTACGTCGGCTAGCGCTGAAATAAACGTGGGCGAATCGCCTACGGCGGGCATCATCTCGAATTGCTCGACAGCCAGTTTGTGCGCCTGTTCGCGGGCTTCGATATTGATTTCGTGCAGGGTTTCGATGTGCTCGGTGACGAACGCGACGGGGACGATGAGGAGATTTTTTTCGCCGGCGTGGGCCAGTTGATCGATCGTATCGGTCAGAGAAGGTGTAAGCCATTTGCGGCGGCCGACTTTGCTCTGGAAGCACAGCGTGTGCGCGTTTTTCCAGGCGCCGCGCTGCATCACGAGCTTCACGGTTTCGGCTACCTGGCGCGCGTAGGGGTCGCCGCGCTCGATCAGGCTGAGAGGCAAACCGTGGGCGCTGAAGACGATGTGCGCGCGGCCGGGCTCGTCAAAATGCGTGAGCGCGAGCGCGATTTTTTCCGCGACCGACTGGACGTAAAGAGGGTGATCGTAAAATGTTTCCACGGTGTGGATGCGCGGGGCGCTGCCGTTGGGGCGGAAGACGCGCTTCCATTCTTTCAGGCTGCTCGAGGTGGTGGCGAAAGAATATTGCGGATACAGTGGGAGGAGAACGAGGTCCGGAGCGTTCCAGGCGTTCACTTGCGCGGCGGCTTCGACCGACAACGGGTTCCAATAGCGCATGGCGATGAAACATTTGGCGTTGCAATGCGGGGCGAGCGCCGCTTCCAGGGCGCGCGCCTGGCGCTCGGTGAGCAGGCGGATCGGCGAGTGTCCGCCGATCGCGTCGTAGTGCTCGCGCACCACGGTCGTGCGCTTGCGAGCGATGTAACGCGCTAGAGGGCGGCGCGCGAACCAGGCGCCGAAAAAATTGATGATGTCCGGATCGCAGAACAGATTGTAAAGAAATGGCTCGACGGCGTCGGCGGAATCCGGCCCGCCCAGTTGGAACAGCACCACACCGATTTTTTTGTTTTCGCTCATGTTGCCACGAATGGATTGCGCCCTTTGCCGCCGGGCGCGTTATTTCCCGTCTCGTTTCAGGCGGCGAATGTCATCTTTCAGGTTCGCCATGCGTCGCGCCACAGATAAAACATAACCGCAAAAGATTAACCAGATCGCGATGTAAGCCGCCGCCAGAAAATTCAGATTCTTCATTCCGTTTCTCCATCTGCCGGGCTCAAGTAGCACAGGCACTCTGCCTGTGCGGTTTTGTCGATCTTCGATCGCGTAAACGGTGCGCAATGGCTAAGAAAACCGCACAGGCAGAGTGCCTGTGCTACTGAAACCTACGCGTTTCGGGAAGCCTCCATGCGATAGGCATCCACTTCGGCGCGCAACGCTTCCAGGCGATAGCGAAGGCGGATCAGCACCGTCATTACGCCGAGCGTTGCCGCCCAGCACAGCAGCAGGACCCAGCCCATGCGGGCGTCGAGCGATCCACCGTCGCCGATCACGGGTTGCGGGTGCTGCGTGCGAAACCACCAAATCGAGAAATACACCAGGGGAATATCCAGCGCCGCAAAAATTCCGAAGACGGCGGAAACCAGGGCGCGGCGCTCGGGCTCTTCGACCAGAGTACGCAGCACGAGATAGCTGACGAACAGGACCCACAGCAGAAACGAAGACGTCAGGCGCGCGTCCCAGGTCCACCAGATTCCCCAGACCGGCTTCGCCCAGATCGGGCCGGTGACCAGCACGATGGTAAAAAACGCGACGCCCACTTCGGCGGAGGCCACGCTGAGCCAATCCCACTTCAGCGCGCGCGTGCGCAGGTAGGCGACGCTGCCGATGAAAACCAAAATGAAAGAGATGAAACCGGTCCACGCGCTCGATACATGAAAATAAAAGATGCGCTGGACCAGGCCCATGGTGCTTTCGGTGGGCGCCCAGATCAGCGCGCCGTAGCTCGCCGCGGCCAGCAGGAGAAAAACGGCGAGGACCGACGGCGCGGAAATCACCGCGCGGTTCGCCGTTTCGGATTTCGCTTCGATTTGCGCTCCGGTTGCCATTTCATTCCTCCAGCAGATATTCGCCGACCATCCAGGCCGCCGTTAAAAATACCACGTCAAAGCAGGAAAGAAACGTCAACCATACCAGGGATAATTCGGACGGGTCGCGGAGGATGCCGATGGTCGCTTCCGTGCTGGCGATGAGCACCGGGGCCAGCACCGGGAGAAGCAACAGCGGCAGAAGCAATTCGCGCAGGCGGGCCTGCGCGGCGACCGCCGAAAATACCGTCCCCGTGGCGGCGAGGCCAATCGTGCCAAGCGCGAGGACCAGCAGGAGTTGCGCGAGAACCGGAAAGATCGACACGTTATAGAGCACCGCGAACACCGGCAGCAAAATAATTTCAACGAGGAGCAGGAACAAAAAATTGGCGGCCATCTTTCCGGCGAGAATGCTGAACGGATCGATCGGGGCCAGGCGCAGCGCGGCCAGCGTGTCATTGGTCTGCTCGCGCAAGAAGGAAGATTGAAGCATGAGCGAACCGGCGAATAAAAACGCGAGCCACAAAAGGCCGGGGCCGAAGCGTCGCGATTCCGAAGACGTTGGATTAAATGTAAAACTGAACAGGACGATCACAATCAAAACGAAGACGGCGGTGGTTCCCAGCAATTCCCGGGAGCGGAACTCGGTCCTGAGTTCCTTGGAGAGGATTACGCCGGCGGCGCGGGCAAGGGTCATGCCTCGCCTTCTTCCCCGCTCTCGCGGACGGCGGCCATGACCAGAATTTTCATGGGATCGCCACCCTCTCCTGAATCGTGCGTGATTTTTCCGGCATCGAGACGGATGGCGCGCGTGACCGCGCCTTGCGTTTCGTTCCGCCCGTGCGTACTCATCAGAATCGTGCAGCCCGAAGCGCGCAGCCGCTGGATCGTCGCGCCGAGCCAGTGCTGACCTTCCGGGTCGAGGCCGGTGCCCGCTTCATCGAGGAGAAGCAATCCGGGCGAGGCGAGCAAGGCGCGCGCGATCGAGAGGCGCTGGCGCATGCCGCGCGAAAATGTACGCACCAGGTCCGTGGCGCGGCCGGCCAAACCGACCGGCTGGAGCGCCTGGCGCGATTTTTCGGCAGGATTGTCCAAGCCGAATAATCTTGCGAAGAAGATGAGATTTTCCTCGGCGGTCAACTCTTCGTACAGCAGCGTGTGATGTCCGACCATTCCCACACGGCTCTTCACGTCCTCGAGAGAAAGCGGATCCTCTCCAGCCTGGAATGCAATTTTTCCGCACGAGGGCCGCGTCAGTTGCGCGGCGATTTTGAGCAGCGTGGTTTTTCCCGATCCGTTGTGCCCCACGAGCGCGACACATTCCCCGGCCGCGATTTCGAGCGAAACGCCGCGCAGCGCCAGGCGCATGCCGTAACGCTTTTCGACTTCGCTGAATTGGATTTTCAATCCTGGGCCAGGGCTATCCGTGCGGCCATTGCCGCGGTCATCGCCGGCGCCGCCATTCGGGGAAGATGCAAGCGGTGTGGACACGCGCGACGGCTCAGCCCTGGACCAGATCGCGCAGCAATTGCTCGGCGCGACCGCGCTCCAGCGCATACTCGGAGTCCGTGATGGTGCCCGCCTGGCGCCGCAATTCCAGGCGCAACAACGTGTCTTTCAGTGAGTCCAGATTCGAGTTCACTTCCTGTGTGACTCGTTCCACCGGCGCAGGAGGGGGCGCGGGCGCGGCAGCGGCGGCCTTGGCTTGGGCGGCACGCTGCGCCTTGCGGCCCTTGGCAGCGGGCGGCGGCGCGGGCGCGCTGGCTAATTCCGGAACCGGCTGGCGGATCAGCAAGCCCACGCCGACGGCAAAGATGGCGGCAAGCCCACCGAGCAAAATCCATTTTTCGTCGCCGAGGCGGGCCGGGGCTGCTTCAATCGTCGGCTCCGCGCCGGGATCGCGGCCGTTCACTTGATCCGGTGAAGAAGAGGAGGATGCCGAAGCGTCCGCGGGAGGAGGCGCAGTCCCAGAAACCGACACGTCGAATCCCATCCCGGCTTTGAAAGACTCTTTTGAGAAGACGTTGTAGCCTTGCTCGGTGCCGGCGGACTTGAATCCATCGCTGGCGATTTGCATGGTCGGAGGAATCACGAGCAGGACGCGCTGCGCGTCATACGTCGTGGATTCGCGAATCTGGGCTTTGTCGCCGGTGTACGGCACGATGTAGGAGATGCGCACGCCATTTTGTCCGGGCTGAAAGGCGTAAGCGATCGCGTAACGTCCCTTGCCCTTGTCGATCGTGCCCTGGCGCACGGGCATGCCGGAAGGGCCGAACGTGGAAACCTGGTCGAGCTCAGCGCCCTGCGGAATCGTGAACTCGAAATTTCCATTCTGCTTGAAATACGCGGCGGGTGGATTCGAGTTGTTCTGGATGGAATATTCCTCGCCCACCATCAGCTTGTCTCCATTGGGCTGGAACACAAGAAGGCGCAAGGGGACCACGATGGCCGCGGGATTCGTGGTGGGCTCGAAAATCGTGACGTCGACGTTGGCCGTACCTGGCGTAAGCGGCTGGTGAAAGAAGACGCCGCGATACACCGCGCGGATCAACATGGGGCCTTGGCCGATGCCGGGATTGTCAAAGTGAAAGCGGCCGTCGGCATCCGTCTTGGTGCTGGCCACGACTTGCATGCCACCCTGCAACTGGATGAGCAGAACGTCCACTCCGGCGGTGACTTTATTGTCGTTGGTACCGTTGTGGACTACGCCGGAAACCGTTCCGGCCTGCGAGGCGGCCGCGGAGAGGAGCAAAAACAGGACGGCGACGGAAAAGAGCCGCCATCGAATCACATTGTTCCGCAATTTCATGAGCAAAATGAATCCTCGTTAAGTGAAAACGGTATCCCAAATTTCCCACGGACTTCCTCTCGCGGTCGGTCCTAGTGGCGCGGGATCGGCGCCTGATTCCCGGTGACCCGTTCGATTTCCAGGAGCACTTGAGCCGCTTCGTTTTCGAGCGAATCCCGCATCTGCTCGTAATCCTGCTCCGCGTACTTCCCCGCCCGATTTTCAAATTTAAGGTCGCGCAAATTATCGTAGATCGAGTCGCGGCGCTCGAGGAGCTGATCGAGCTGCGAGCGGTGCGGCGCGGAATCTCCCGGGTCCGGCTCAATCCAAAACACAAAAATGACCACGGCCAGCGTGAGGACGACGCAGGCCGAAAGCATCACCATGTCCGGCAAGATCATCGCCATGAAGGCCGTCGCCATTTTCCTCAGTCCTCGGTGTCTCGGTCGGCTTGCCGGCGCGCGCGTTCGAGCTGCACTTCGCGCAAATCGGAAGCCGCCGTGTGCGGAATCGCCGGCGCGCCGGATGCCGTCGCCAGTCGCGCCACATCGCGCTGCCGCCACAAACGAATCAGCGTGATCACGATGCCGAGCCCGATGGCAAACGCCACGCCGGGAATGTACCAAGCGATGCTGTTGAAACCCTTGGTGGGCGGCGCGCTCAATACTTTTTCGCCATATTCCTGCACAAAATCCTGAACGATCAGATCGTCGGCCTCGCCCTTGACGACGTGCGCGTCCAGTTCCTTGAGCATGGGGCCGGACGACGGGCAGTTGATGTGATTGCACTGCGTGAGAATCTGGCCGCAGCCGCACATGCACATCAGCTTCGCGCCCAGGGATTTTCCTCGCTCGGTCTTTTGAGCTTCCACGTGCAGAGGAACGAGCGACGAAGCGAGGCCCACGCACGCGGCGCAAATCAGTGCAAGTCGCCGCCGCTTAGTCATGGCCATCCGGCAATTGCGATCGAGCGGAATAGGAAACCGGAGCGGCGTGCGCGCTTCCCGGCACTGGCGCGGATTGGCCCGCCGCCGCGGTGGAAAGGACCATCACCGCTTGCCGGTTCGGCAAGAGCGCGAGAATCGTTCCCAGGACGACCACCGCGCCGCCCAGCCAAATCCATTTGACGAGCGGATTCAGGTACGCGTGAATTACAGGAAGATTGGTATCCGGATTCGTCCCGGCATAGACCACGTAGAGGTCTTCCCGCAGCGTCGAAGCGATTGCGACCATGGTGCCGGATTCTTGATTCGAGGGATAAAAGCGGCGCGTGGGATACAGCATCATCACGGAACGGCCGTTTTTCTCGACGTCAATCGTGGCGCGCTCGGCGCTGTAGTTGGCTTCGGAAGTCGTGTCGTAATTTTGCAGGTAAAGGTTGTAAGGACCAAGGGTCATTTCCGAGCCGGCCGACATGTCCATCTGCTTGTCCTGATTGAACGCCTGTCCGGAAATGCCGATGAAGACGAGAACCATGCCGAAGTGGACGACGTATCCGCCGTAGCGCCGCGTGTTGCGCATGGTGAGCTGCGCGGCGGAGGAAAATATATTTGAGCCGGTGCGTGCGGAGATTACGCGAGCGCCGCGATAAAATTCGCCGAGAATCGTCAGCGTCACGAACACGGAAAGCAGCAGGCACAGCGTCACGTAAAATTCGCGCAAGCCCAGGGCGACCGCGATCGCCGCGGCTACGATGCCGCCAATCAGGGGGAAACCGAAATTCTTGCGCAGGCTTTCCACGGATGTTTTGCGCCAAGCGAGCAGCGGGCCGACGCCCGTCAGGAACAAGAGAAACATGGCGATGGGAATATTCACTCGGTTGAAAAACGGGGGACCGACGCTGATCTTCGATCCGCGCACCGCTTCCGAAAGCACCGGGAAGAGCGTGCCGGCCAGGACCGCGATGCAGGCGACGAGGAGAATCAGATTATTAAACAGGAAGCTGGATTCGCGCGAAAGCATCGAGTCCAGTTGATTGTCGCTGCGCAAGTAATCGCGATTTTTCAAATAGGCCGCGACGCATACGATGACGATCAGCAGTAGAAAACCCCAGAACCAGTGGCCGATGTTGGATTCGGCGAAGGCGTGAACCGAGTTGACCGCGCCGCTGCGCGTCAGCGATGTCCCAAGGATGCATAACATGAAAGTGAGGAAGACGAGCCACACGTTCCACACCCGCATCATTCCGCGCTTTTCCTGCATGATCACCGAATGCAGAAACGCCGTCCCGGTAAGCCAAGGCATGAGCGAAGCATTTTCGACCGGGTCCCAACCCCAGTACCCGCCCCACCCAAGGACAGCATAGGCCCAGTGCGCGCCGAGCAGGATTCCGGCCGACTGAAAAGCCCAGGCGATCATGGTCCAGCGGCGCGTGAGATGAATCCACTTCTCTCCCGGATATCTTCCGAGCAGCGCGCCCAATGCGAACGCGAATGGAATGGTGAAGCCGGTATAACCGGAATAGAGAGTCGGTGGATGGATCGCCATCTCTGGATATTGGAGGAGCGGGTTGAGGCCGCTTCCATCGGCGCGCGTCGCGAGGTGCAGAATCCCACCGGCGCCGGGACCTACCAGCACTTGAAAAGGGCTGGCGATGAAATTATTCATCGTCAGGAAAAAAATCTGGACGCCCGCCAGCACCACTCCGACGTACGGCATCAGCTCCGGATGTTTTCCCCGGTATGCGAACAGAGCGGAAAACACATAAATGGAAAGGAGAAAACTCCAGAATAGCAGCGAGCCTTCCTGGCCTGACCACAGCGCGGAAAATTTGTAATACGGAGAGAGCGCGCGGTTGCTGTGCGCCGCGACGTAGGCCATCGAAAAATTATCGGTGAAGAACAGGTACCACAGGCTACCGATCCCCATCCAGATGAGAACGCAGACCGCGAAGCCGGCATTGCGCGCGGATTTAATCAACAGGGGGCGCCGGGTGATGATCGCGGCGATGCCTCCGAAAATCGCATACAGAGCGAAGGCAAACGCCAACAATAACGCGTAGGAGCCAAACAGATCCAAGTTAGGTCCTCGATTCCATGCTGTTCACGGACGTCATGCGGAGCAACGTGCGACTGTCCGGCAAGAGCAAATCGGACAGCCCCCAATTTGGTACATGTAGCGCCCGCCTTCAGGCGGGCATCTTCTACTTCCAATAATTTCCTACAACTAAATCGAGCAGACTAGCTCTTGCCGCTTTGATACGAATCGCCCGACGCGCTGCCCGGCTGCGCCTGCCCGGCCGGCGCCGCTTCATACTTAGACGCGCATTTGGCTTGAATCGTCTCAGCTACAAATCGTCCATCGGGCTGCACCTTGCCTTCGACCAAGCATTGCGCGCCATCCTTGAACGTATCGGGGAGCGGGTCGGTGCCCACGTAGCTCACCGGGAGGGCTTTTCCCTGCTCGACCAGGACGAAATCCACGCGGCCGGAATAGTGCTGGATCGAGCCGTTCTTCACATCGCCGCCCACGCGCAGGCGCTGGTGTAGCGCCGCGCCATCGAGCGTGGGAATTTCGGAGATCGTGTGGTAGTAAGTCTTGCTTTGCTGCGCGCCGACAAAGGCCAGGCAGGAAAGCGTAACAAGAATGATCCCAACTCCAATGCCAAACTTCACTTTAGTTTTCACGAGCCGCCCCCTGCTCCCAGATTCCGTTCCGTCTGTGTAAGTTGAATTCTATCATACCCCGAACCAAGATTTTCGGGAGTTGCCGCCCCAGCCACCGCTCTTCGGAACAGGTCCATCCACTCCCGTCCGTCCGTGCTTGGGGATGGAAGGACCCGCCCCTGGTCCAGTGTCAGAATGGGGGCGATCCCCCCGCGGCTCAATAGATGGGCCAAAGGAAATAATTCTTGTCCCAGTGGGGCAACGTGCTTCGGCTTGTAATTGAAGCGGATTCGCCGGATCAGGGTCGGAGAAAGGCGGGCGATCGTAGACGCGGCGGGCTCTTCACCGTTTGGAATCGGACATTCTGAAACATAAGCCAGATAGTATCCGCGCCGCTGGAATTCCGCGAGCCTTGCCGAGTCCGCCGAGTGGGCATCCGATTCCGGCGATGCGCCGTTCGCCGATGTGGAAATTTCAAGCGCTTCCAGGAACGGGTCGAAGAATTCCTTGGATTCCGCGGGGGCGTAGAAATCGTCTTCCGACCGAGCCACAGGCGCCAGAGCAACGAACAGGACGCTGATGTGCACGGGGCGAAATCTCGTGGCCAGTTCGAGCCGCCGCAAGCGCTCCGCGAAGTGTTGCGGCGAGGCCGGGAGGCCGCACCCGTCGCAAGGAAGGTAATTCGTCGACGTCTCCATGTTCGCTCAACATCGTACAGCAAATGGCAGCTGGAGAGGTACGGGAAACAAACGAAGGCAGGGGCTCAAACACGAAGGGGGCCTTTTGCATTTTGTTGCGACTGTTTTCGTGGCGCGATCGTAAGCACCCGCTCCGGGCATCATTTTCTGCGAATTCGCAAAACGCCGGCAAGATGCCGGCGCCACGATGGGAATGCGGCGGCGCTCACGGCAGCACCGCGAGGAAGTTAAAGGGCGCGCCGTAATCGGGGACGGCGCGCCCTTCGGTGCTAGACGCCGCACCCTGGGGGTCCAGGGGTGGAGTCAGGGCGCGGCGTTGAGCAAACTTCAAAAACGCATACATTCAGGCAAACACGGGCGCGGGAGGAAAGTTGCGGTCGAATCTTGAAATCTTCCCGGGGAACACGCAGGCGCACTCCAGGAATGCCAACTGAGATCCCCGTAAAAGCCTACTTGCCTAATTTGTTTTGGAGGCAGTACTTCAGTTCGGGGCTGATTTCGGTAATTTCCATGCCGGCACTCACCAGGAACTTGCAACTCAAGAGATCGTGCGGGCGGTCTTCGTCGGTAAGCTTTCCGACGACGCGACAGTATTGGCAATCCTGATTCCAGCAGAAGCGGCCATACGGAATGGTTTCCGGGCTAAGGTACTGAAAGCATCGAAGAATGGTGTTTTTTTCCGGAACCTGAAAGGCTTTTCCTAAAATCTTGATTTCGACCAGCCGCTCGTAGGGACGAAAAATCTGATTCGTTCCATCTCCCGCGGTAGTCTCCGTTACCTGCGATCCCGTTTGCTTTGACATGAGAGGGCTGTCTCCGTCCAATCAGACTATGATGACAGGGCACGGCGCAACAATGAAGATGCTGCGGAATGGTGCGAATCCGGCAATGCTCGTTTGGAGGCGCGGGGGGCTGGAAGCTGGAGATTGGAAGTTGGAAATTTGAGATTTGGGAGCTGACATTTGAGGCTTGAAATTTGAGAGTGGAGGGCTGAACTGTGAAATTGGTGATTTGAAAATTGTGATCGAGGGTTTGAGATCTGGAATTTCAAATTTCAAATTTGAGATTTAATGCGTGGAGCGGGCGTTTCTCGCGATCGCCGTTTCGGGCCACAACGCCATCGAGGCGCGGAAGTTGCAACGCGGCGGGCGGATTTCTCGGCCCTGGATTTGGGGAGGAAGGCTTCGCATTTTTGGCGGGACATTCGGATCAGAGGCGGCCGGCTTCGAAAAACTGGCCCATGCGGCGGAACTTTTCGTAGCGGCGGTCGAGGAGTTCGCGCATCGTGAGTTGCGACAGCTCTCGCAGTGTTTCTTTCAGTACCACGCCGAGCAATGTGGCGGAGGCTTCCGCGTCGAGATGCGCGCCGCCTTCCGGCTCGGGAACAATTTCGTCGATGATTCCCAAATCCTTCAAATCGCGCGCGGTGATTTTTAGCGCTTCGGCGGCCACTTCGGCTTTGGCCGCGTCGCGCCACAGGATCGACGCGCAACCTTCGGGGGAGATCACGGAGTAGACGGAATTTTCGAGCATGTTCACGCGGTCGCCGACGGCGATGGCTAGCGCGCCGCCCGAGCCGCCTTCGCCGGTGATGGTCACGATAATGGGGACGGGCAGGCGCGCCATCTCGCGTAGATTCCGCGCGATGGCTTCGGCTTGGCCGCGCTCTTCCGCGTCGATTCCGGGGTAGGCGCCGGGCGTGTCAATGAACGTGAAGATGGGGCGGCCGAATTTCGCGGCCAGTTGCATGATGCGAAGCGCTTTGCGGTAGCCTTCGGGTTTGGCCTGGCCGAAATTTTGGGCCACGCGTTGCTTGGTGTCCCTTCCCTTTTGCTGGCCAACGAGCACGACGGGGCGGCCCTGGTAGCGCGCGAAGCCCGTCACCATTGCCGGGTCGTCGCCGTAGGCGCGGTCGCCGTGCAGTTCATGGAAATCCTCGAACAGGAAGCGGACGTAATCCATCATGTAGGGGCGCTGGGGATGGCGCGCCAAAAGCGTGCGCTGCCAGGCGCCCATGTGCTCGTAGAAATCGCGGCGCAACTGCGCCACTTCGCTGCGCAGGCGGTCCAGCTCGGCGGTGGGGATTTGCGGCCTGGTCATGCGCTGCAGGTCGGCTAGCTCCCGCTCCAGCTTTTCGATTTCGTCTTTTCGAGGATCTCGGGCCATGTTTTTAGTTTTAGTAGGACGGGCTTCAGCCTGTCGGGTTTCGAGGCGCGATACGAAATCAAAAGCGACAGGCTGAAGCCCGTCCTACTTACCCCGCGCGCGCTTCGAGTTGCACTGCGTCTTCACCGCATAGGCGGCAGACTTCGCGCACCAGTTCTTGATCCGGGCGCACGCGCTGATCGGCGCGCAGCGTGGCGACCGCTCCTTCCGGGGAAACCAGATCGAACGCCACCGAGCAGGAGCCGGGCTTGTTCACGAACAGCTCTTTTAGCTCATCGAGCACGGAAGGGTCGACCGTCTCCAGGTTCACGCGCACGCGCATCACGCTCGGAGGGCGCTGCCCGATGTCTTCGAGGCGCCGCGCTTCCATCACCGCGAGGCGCGTTCCGGCTTCTTCCACGTTCACGCGCCCCTTGAGCAGCAACGGCGCGTTGCTCTTAAACACGGTTTCCAGGCGCGCAAACGATTCGGGGAAAGCGAGAATTTCGAGCACTCCCGTCATGTCTTGCAAGGTGAGTATTCCCCAGCGTTCCCCTTTGCGCGAACGCATGCTGCGCATGGCGACCACGATACCCGCCACGGTGATTTCCTCGCCGTTCCTGCGCCCTTCCACGGCGGCCAGATCGATGGCGCCCAGCTCTGCGAGCTTGGAAACGTATTTCGAGAGCGGATGGCCGGAAATATAAAAGCCTACCGTGGCGAATTCGGAGGCCAGAATTTCGTGTTCGGGCCATTCCTCGAGGTCGGGCAGCGGCTCTTCGGCAGGTTCGGCGGCGGCCGAGGCGCCGCCGAAGAGGCCGTGCTGGCCGGTTGATTTTTCGCGCTGGCGGCGCTGCGCTTTTTCCATGGCACGGTCGATGACGGCGAACATTTGCGAGCGGCGCGCGCCCAGCGAATCCATGGCACCCGATTTGATCAGGCTTTCCAGGACGCGTTTATTTAAGAGGCGTGTGTCGATGTGATCGCAGAATTGGTGGATCGAGGTGAAGCGGCCGAGTTCGGCGCGCGCGTCGAGGATTCCCTTCACCGTGTTTTCCCCGACGTTCTTAATGGCGCGCAGGCCGAAGCGGATGGCTTCGCCGACCGGAGTGAAATCGAGATCGCTCGAATTTACATCCGGCGGCAGGACCGTAATGCCCATGCCGCGCGCCTCGTTGATGTACTTCACCACTTTTTCGGTGTTGCCCGTTTCCGAGGTAAGCAGCGCGGCCATGAACTCGACGGGGTAATGCGTTTTCAAATACGCGGTCTGGTATGCCAGCAAAGCGTAGGCGCAGGAGTGCGATTTATTGAAGCCGTAGCCGGCGAATTCCGCCATCAGGTCGAAAATTTTCTCGGCCTTTTTCGGCGGCACTTTTCGCGCGGCGGCGCCAGCCAGGAATTTTTCGCGCTGCGCGGCCATTTCGGCGTGGTTCTTTTTGCCCATGGCGCGGCGGAGGATGTCCGCTTCGCCCAGCGAAAAGCCGGCCAGGCGGTTGGCGATCTGCATGACCTGCTCCTGGTACAAAATCACGCCGTAGGTTTCCTCGAGAATTTCCTTTAGCTCGGGCAGATCGTAGGTGACTTTCTTTTTTCCGTGCTTGCGGTTGATGAAATCGTCGATCATGCCGCCCTGGATCGGGCCAGGGCGGTACAGTGCGTTCAGAGCGGTGAGGTCCTCGAGGCGCGTGGGCTGGTAGCGGCGCAGGATGTCGCGCATGCCGTGCGACTCAAATTGGAAGATGGCCGTCGTTTCGCCGCGGGCAAACAGTTTGTAGGTAGCCTCGTCATCCAGGGGCAGCGTGCTTGGATCGACGCGCACGCCGCGATTTTGCTGGATCATGTGCTCGGTGTCGTCCAGCACGGTGAGCGTCGTCAGCCCCAGAAAATCCATCTTGAGCAGGCCGATATGCTCGAGGCCCTTCATGTCGTACTGCGTCGTGATTTCATCTCGGTTGGATTTGTATAACGGGACGATGTTGGTGAGTGGCTCGGGCGAAATCACGACGCCCGCGGCGTGCGTCGAGGCGTGGCGCGCGAGGCCTTCGAGGCGTTTGGCTACGGCCATCAAGTCCGTGTAGCGAGCGTCGCCTTCGATCAGGCTTTTCAGTTGC
>Ga0302326_10005489_pt1 | contig 28886 bp, 25 predicted proteins | sample Palsa_T0_3_FD_202264 | JGI IMG/M metagenome (GOLD analysis project Ga0302326, IMG submission 202264) | Peat permafrost microbial communities from Stordalen Mire near Abisko, Sweden - Palsa_T0_3 | ecosystem: Environmental > Terrestrial > Soil > Palsa > Peat permafrost | place: Sweden: Abisko... | reverse complement strand
TGAAGGCTGTCACACCCCTCACGCCGCCCGAAGGCATCAAATACTACCAGGATCTTGCACGAGCTTGCGACCTGTCCAGCCCGCTTTTCATTCAGGCTTATTTGACGATCTTGTTAATCGAGCGCCTGCTGCAAACGGCAACATTCTTCTACGTCCTTCGAATGCCGCCCGAACTCGCGGCGTTTCGCTGGGTCGTCGATGCGAAGCAAGCCGGCGGTACCGACTACGAGCGCCTCTGGCGGTCCCTAATTCTTCCCCTGACACAATCGAATTCTGTCCGTGAGCCGTTCGCAATGATCGAAGGCGGCGATTATTCTCATTTCGAGCGCTTCTATGTTGATTCCACATCCGTGCCGGAACACCTGAAATCCTACGCTCGCGGACGCGGCGGATTGAACTTTGGGCTTATTCTGAGTGAACACTTCACACTCGGCGAATCTGTATCGACGCCGGGTTTGAGGCTCGTCGACATCCTCGCTTCCGCCTTCACCCGCGCCCTCAACGGCACACTGGGCGGGAGCGGGTGGCGCGGCCTTGGCGGACTCATGGTGAGTCGACGGAGCGCCACCATCAAGTTCACCAGGCTCAAGGTAAACGGTGTGTCATGGTCTCTAAATGCCGCGCCCTACGCCAATGTTGTGCACGATTTGGAGGCGGAAACGAAGGCCATGTTTCCAGACGTGCCAGTTTATGGAGGGCAAAGAGTGAGCCTCGTGCTCTGATCTCGTTCCAGCCAGGCGTGTTCAGTCCCAAGGCATTGCAAAAGACCGGCCTTAAACCAGTAACAGCCGCTTGAGCCTGATGCGGGCGAACTTCCAGGGCGCAGGAGCAGCGGCGGCTAGTCAAGCCTGTTTTAATTTGGCCAGCCGTCGATCCTCCTCGTCACGCCGGAGTTCTTGGGCAATACATCGCGCCAAAGCTTCCATCTGCCAGTGGCGAAACTCCCAGGCCGCATGTGGAGGATAGTGAGCATATCCTGGAGACGGTGCAACGCTCTGTTTCTGTCCCAGAGCCTTGCAGGCGGCTCCCAGCAGTAAGATCCCGACGACCGTCTCAAGCGCGAGGAAAAGGGTCATTTTGGCGCTCAGCTCGGACAGCTCCCTCTGCATCTCTACAAGAGACACCCGCACTGGAACTAGCCGCATGGTGGTAGAAGGCTCTGCAAGCCTCCGCGCAGAACCGCCGGTTTGCGGCAGCAGCCAATTCACGACCATGAAAACGAGCAGTGCCAACCGCATCTGACTTCAGGCTAGCATGCCCGACCGGGAGCCATTAGTCGGTGACGGATTCCTCGCGTGCCGCCGGCTCTACCGGCCGCCCCGGCCGCGGCGGCCCTTCTCCAACGCGCCGCAAATCGTCGGCCAGAATTACCGCTTCCGCCAGATCCCGCATGGGACGCCGCAGCCGACGGCTTTCATTGCGCAAACGCAAGTACGCTTCCTCTTCGGTGAGGTTGTACTTCTGTTGCAGGATTCCCTTGGCGCGCTCCACCAGCTTGCGTGCTTCCAGGGTGCGCTTCATCTCCAGCGTTTCCGACATTAGGCGGGCATTCTCGATGGCGATGGCGGCCTGGCCGGCCACGGCCTTCACGAAGCCGGTTTCCTCGTCGGAAAAGACGCGCTGCTCGCGCGTGTAGATATTGATGGTGCCGATCACTTTGTCGCGCGTCAGGAGGGGAACCGACAGCAGCGACGCCAGTCCAGTTTTGCGCGCCAGCTCCGGATAGCGGTACTGTTTCTCGACGAGCACGTTGGGAACCGTGATGGGGCGGCCCTCCCGCACCACGCGGCCGATGAGCGAATCCTCGATCTTGAGCGGCATCTTGTGCAGATAGTCGGGCGAGGAGCAGCGCGCCGCCGAAATCACCAGCTCGCGGCGGTCCTCGTCGATCAGCATGATGGAGCAGACGGGCGAATCGAGCGTCTCCGCCACCATTTCCGAAATGGCTTGCAGGATGCGGTCCAGGTAATTCTCGGCGGAGATGGTGCGGGCCACTTCGGCCAGCGCCTCCATGCGCTTCGCCGCGGTCTCCGAACGTTGTTCCAAGCGCGATTTGGCGATTGCGCCGCCCATCTGCTCGCCGATGAAGCTGACTAGTGCGACTTCATCCGGCGCATGCGCGTGCGGCTGGCGGTGATGCACGTTGATGACGCCGATCAGGTCGCCGCCCGAAACCAGCGGCACGGACAGGAAGGCGTCGAAAGTATCCTCGGGCAGCGTTTGGAAGGTCTTGAAACGCGCGTCGGCGGACGCCTTGTTCGAGAGCGCCACCACGGATTTGTGTTGCGCCACCCAGCCCGTGATGCCTTCGCCCATCTTGAGGCGGATGTTGCCGATCTCGGAGGCGTGCGGGAGTTGCGAGGCCTGCAGCACGACTTCGTTAGTGGCGCGGTCGACCAGATAGACCAGGCAGGCGTCGCAACGCGTGGTTTCAAGCGTAAGCGAGATCAACTCTTGCAGCATCTTCTCCAGACTCAGGTCCGAACTGACGATGCTGCTGATGTGGTGCAGGAGCGCAACTTGGGAGGCTCCTTCGGAAACGGTTGCCGCAGGGGTCCGCATATATCCAGTTTAAAGAGTGGGAGGTCCGATGGTCCAATCCAAAATTCTTATACAGGACATATTATAGCGGCGCACGCGGTGCGTGCCCTGCCAGGGCGGCGCATGGCGCCACCCCACTAGAGCCGATGCAGCGCCTTCTCCGCCGCCTCGACTCCGCGAAACTGCGCTTCTTCGAAGAGCGATAGGCCGCTTGCATCCGAGTTGGCAAAGAGCAGCCTTCCCTCGCCCCGCGCCAGCTTGCGCCGCAGAGGATCGAAGATGGCGCCCACCACCGGCCGGACCATGGCGTGCCCCATGCGCATGATATCGATGCGCGACACGCAACTCCGAATATCGGGGTGCACGCGCTCCAAGTCGTGCAGGATGGCTTCGCTCCAATAGCGCCAGTCCTTCCGCAGCAGCAGCGCGCGATTCGCGGCGGGCGATCCTTCGGCCAGCGCCCAGTAGAACGTCCACACCGTGCGATCCACCTGCGAGCGCAGCGTCTGGTGCGTGGCGTCCACATAGCCCAATGTGGGCGAGTGCGCCACCACATTGTCCCAGGCGCGCTCGATGGTTCCCGCACCGCGCGGCGGCCGGTCGATGGTCAGGTTCGCGGTCAGCCACGGCGAGTATTCGAACTTCGGCAGCGGGCCAAAGTCTTCGACCAGATACGGCGCGAGAAACGTGGGGGCCGCGAAGATCACGGCATCCGTCACGTAGCGGACGGTATCGGTCAGCACGAGATAGCGGTTGCCCTGGCGCTCGATCCGCCGCACCATTTGGCCGGTGCGCACGAACGATCCTACGCGATCGAATAACTGCGCGGTGATCCAACCGTTGCCCTCCGGCCAGGTGAGCGGACCTTTCTCTTCCGGCGCGCGCGATGCGAAGTAGTGTACGCCGGCCCATGCGGACGTATCGGCGGCCATTGCGCCGTAATCGTCGCGGCAGCAATAGTTCATGTACCACAGCACCAGCGACGAATCGACGCGTTGTTCGCGAAGCCAGTCCGCGAACGATCGCTTGTCGAGATCCGGCGGACTGTGGCTGAGGCCGAGTTCCACGGGGATGGTAAAGCCGCCGCTGGCGCGAAATGCGCCGAATGCATCTTCCAGCCGCTGAAACTGTTCGCGATCTTTGCGCGTGAGTCCGATGGCTGGCTCGATGCCTTCCTGCCATTTGCCGTACAGAAACAGCCGCTCCTGCGGGCTGAAGCAGAGGAAGCGCTCGTTCCACACGCCGTCGCGCAGCACTCCCAACTCTTCGAAGAGCTCGCGGACATAGACGGCTTTCGGTCCGGGCACGGGCACATAGTGCGCGGCCCAAGGATACGCGCTGACCTCGTTCCTGCCGGAGCGCGCGTTACCGCCCGCCCGATCATTCATCTCTAGCAGGACGAAGTCGCGGAACCCGCGGTTCCGCAGGCGCCAGGCGGCGCTGAGTCCGGCGATGCCGCCGCCCACGATTACCAGGGGGATACGCTCCTCACGCGGCATCGCGGGAAGGGGCGCGCGATCGCGGATCTGGTGACCGCGCACGAAATCGTCGTTGACAAACGATCCTGCAAGAAGGCGCTCGCCCTTGGCGGTCATTCCGGCCAGAGCCGCGCAGCCGCCCGCGATAAACCGACGCCGTGTGGCGCTCAATGGCTGATGTCCTTCCAATCCCGATCGTAGGCGCGCACCAGCACCTGGTCGTTCAGGGTATTGGGCGGCATCGGCATGTGCGCCATATCCGGCGGGAACTGGAACAGGGCGGGCAGCGTGGGCACGCTCAGGAAGCGCAGGCCGGGTGGGAGGCTTTTCGGCATGCTGTAATCGCGCAACGACGCGATGATGAATCCCCACTCGCCGAACGAGGGCACGTAAACATGATACGGAGCCGTCTGCAAGCCGGCTTGGCGGAGCGTCGCTTCGATGCACCAGAAAGAGTCGCGCGCGAACATGGGCGACGTGCTTTGCACCACCAGCAAGCCTTGCGCGCTCAGGTGACGGGCCACGGCGCGATAGAAGGCCGTGGTGTAAAGCTTGCCCAGCGCGTAGTTAGTCGGATCGGGAAAATCGACCACGATGAAGTCGAAGCTGGCGGAGTCGGAATCGATCCATGGGAAAGCGTCGGCGTTGACCACGTGTACCTTGGGCGAGAGGAAGCTGCCGTGGTTGAGCGCGGTCAGCATGGGATTCGATCTGAACAGGCGCGTCATCTCCGGATCGAGATCCACGAGCGTGATGCTTTCGATTTGCGGGTACTTGAGGATTTCCCGCAACGCCAGGCCGTCGCCGCCGCCCAGCACCAGCACGCGCCGCGGGGCGGGAATTGCCGCCAGGCCGGGATGCACGAGCGATTCGTGATAGCGGTATTCGTCGCGGGAGCTGAATTGCAGGTGACTATTGAGGAACAGCCGCAGATCGTCCTTGAACCGTGTCAGGACGATGCGCTGATAGCGCGTATCGCGGGCGAAAATGATTTCGTCGGCATAGATGTTGTCTTCCGCGACGGCGGTGATGCGTTTAGCCTCCAGCAGGCCGCCGAGCAGGATCGCCAGGACGACCGCGGACACTCCCCGCAGCAACCGCCTGGCGCCCAACTGCGCGGCGAACAAGTAAGTGCTCCACAGCGCCACACCGGCATTGATAATACCGAACAGCATGGCCGACCGGACTAAGCCCAGGCGCGGCACCAGGACGATGGGAAAGAGCAGCGAGGCGGCCAGCGCGCCGATATAGTCGAAAGTCAATACGTGCGCCACGGCGTCCCGGAAATCGAAGTGCCCGCGGACGATACGAATGAGGAGAGGTATTTCCAGGCCCACCAGAATGCCGATGACCGTGACCACGAAATACATCAGGAATGCGAACGCTTGGGTGTAGGCGAAGGCTAGAAACAGCACGGCCGACGAGAAGCCGCCGATCAGTCCGATCATCAACTCGATCCAGATGAAGCGATGCACCAGGCCACGTTGGATATAGCGGGAAAGGGCGCTGCCGATTCCCATGGAAAAGAGGTAACAGCCGATGATGGTGGAGAATTGGAAGACGCTGTCGCCGACCAGGTAACTGGCCAGCGTCCCCGCCACGAGCTCGTAGATCAGGCCGCAGGCGGAGATCAGGAAGACGGATATGAAAAGGACCAATGACACAATCTGTTAGTTGCCACGTGGCGCAGGCACTCGTGCCTGCCGCGCTGACACTCTTGTCAGCGCAGGCGAGCGCAGCTCGCCTAAGCCGGCTGAAAGCCGGCTGCGGGCGCTATTGCCCGCCCCACAATTTGGGCGGAATCGCATTTGGCTTAAATCCGCCCCGCTAGTGGATGGCCGCGGCGATGATCAGGCACAGGCCCAGCGACAATGCGCCGATCAGGATCGCCAGGGCCGTGTTGTGCTGGTGCACAATCTCGTTCCAGAGATGGTAAGGCGTCAGCTTATCCAAAACGTAAAAGGCAACCACGAAGATCAGGATGCCGATTAGGGCAAACACCAACGCGTTCATGATGTTGGGAAACGTGACGATAGGCATTTACTTTCCTCCAGTGTAATGGTGATATCCGGCGTAGATGGCGCGATACGAGCCGGGATTGTCCCGAATGGACTTGGGCACGTTCTTGACTTCGTTGACCGATGTGAAGCTCCAGCCGCGGTAGGCGCCGGCGCCGAGAAGCAATACCACCGCGGTTCCGTAGATCAGATAAAGCCGGTTCCAGATCATTCGCCGCCTCCAAGAGTAACTACCGGGTGATCGCTTTGCGCCCACCGCATTTGCTCGAAACTGTAAGTCCGCCAGGAGATCAGCAAGGCGGGAAGCAGCAGAGCGGCGAACGCTAGCAGGTAGACTCCGAGCACGGGCACATCGCGCGTCACTGTCACGGTATAGCCAATGCTTCCGAGCCTGGCGTCCGATTCCGGCTCGATGCGCAGGTAATAGCGGCCGGGCGGAATGGATGGCAGCACAACCTGGTCCTGGTGGCCGCCTTCCGTCCAAGTCCCATCCGAATCGACGCCGCTATAGTAGCTGACTTCCCGTCCGAAGTCGTAAGCTTGTCCGGTGTCTTCGTCGATTAGTGCATAGTCCAGATAGATCCATTGATTGGATACATCCGCGTCCGTCTGCACTTCGACCGACGAAGTGCGTGCTTTGAGTTCAAATTCCGGAGTGACAAATGACGCTTCGGTGCTCGACGGCGAAAAGCTATAGGCCTCCCGAAACACCTGTTCCTGTTGCGAAAAGAGCTGGTTCAGCGTGAAAATCACGACGAGCGCGGTCGCCAGGCCGGCGAACGCGAACCAAATCCGGCCGGCGGAGGTCTTCACCGCGGAAGGCTGATTCTCGTAGACGCCTATCGGCGTGGGCGCCAGCCCCGGTAGTCCGAAGGCCTTCCAGATATCGGCGCCATTGACATATTCGCCGAGGGTCCAGGTGGTTTCGTTGCCCGCCGTTTCCGACGAAAGCACATACGGGGGAGCGATGTAGTCGGTCACTGCGATGGCGTCGTCGTTTACGGCTACCTGCCACGGGAACTCGCCGAGCACGAAAGTGGTTTTCGCGAGGCATGTCTGGAAGTGCCTATATTTCTTGCCGAGATACCTGGCGGAAGCTCCCTCCGCTTCGGGCAAGGCGGTGGCTACACTGCAGTCGTTCCAGTGGCCGTCGTATTCAGTCAGGTAGCGGAACCCTTTGTATGGGCTGAACAGCAGATACTCGCGCCAGCTATAGGTGAGGCCGTCGGATTCCATGCTGCGCACCTGGAAACCGATCGCCTCATAATCGGACCCGCGCCACTTTCCGCGGCTGCCCAGCGGGATCAGCGGTACCTCGTCGATGGCGTCTTCGAAGCGCTGCAGAATCTTGAGTTGCGGGTCCTTGGCATCCAGAATGGAATGGCAATGACCGCAGACGATGGCGACCGCGCGCCCCATGGACCGCACGGTTAGCGGCGCGCCGCAGTTGGGGCACGTCAAGGACTGGACTTGGGGCGGCGTTCCGGCGCTCATGACCACCCCTCGAATGCGCGTAGATTCTTCAGCCGCAGCGCGTCGAAATCGACGAATTTGCCCAGGTAGAGCACCGGCTCGGTATCGCTATAATCGAGCGTTGCGAAATCCCCGCCGGTTGAGCGCAGGTCGATGAACGTAGCCCCCTGCTTATCCCAATACTGAAACGGTAGCTCGCCTTCGACGCCGCGATAGCGCGCCTCGGTGATCACGGTCGCTTCGAACGCCGTCTTGTTCCATGTAAACCGGTCGCCCAAGTGGACCGTGGCGAGCGCCGGCAGCGGTGCGGCTGGAAAGGCGAGCGTGACCGCGTACTGGGCCTGCGCGTCCGACAGCCAGGCGCTGCCGCCCTGATTCAACGTGATGTGCCACTCGTTCCAGGAGCCTTCGTCGTAGTCGTATATGATGCGCCCGGCGACCGTGAACGCGCGGTTTTCGTAGACGCCGGACGTGCCGACCTGGATCGGGGAACTGTCCGGCGGCAGATCCGAAACCACGCCCACCTTTTCCAGGTTAACGTCGGTGCGAACGAGGATGGATTTGCAATGCGGGCACGTAGTCTGCACGCTGCTCGACCATTGGAATACAATCGGAGCGCCACAGCTTGGGCAAAGCGCGGCAGGCTGGCTCATACGCCGATCTCCACCGGGATGTAGTCGCGCATCACGTCGCGCACACGGACATCCTGCGCTCCCAGATGTTCCCGCAAGTGCGTTTCGAAATCCCAGCGTGGGCGCGGGCGGCAGCTAAACAGGTTCAGGCATACGGAGCCATGTTCCGGAAACGTATGGCATGCCAGGTGCGATTCCGAGAGCAATGCTAAGCCGGTGATGCCGCCGGTATTGGGGAATTGATGCCACAGAATTTCGCCTACCGTATGCAGGCCCAGGTCGCCGATGAGCGCCGCGAAGAGCGTGCGCAATACGCACAGGTCCCGCAGCCCGCCGGGCGGGCAGCCGTGCGCTTCGACGATCCATTCCACGCCTGACATACGGTCGAGTACGGGTACAATCTAGTATACAGAGGTGCATATGAGTCTGCGCAGCTTTCTGGGTAAACAATTTATCGCCGTCATCCAGTGGAACGAGGATGAAGATGGCGTGCTGGCCTACCGGTATCCGATGCAGGATATGGAGATCGAGAATGGCGGCCAACTGACCGTGCGCGAGTCCCAACTGGCCGCATTCGTCAACGAAGGGCGCATTGCGGATGTGTTCGGTCCCGGCCTGCACACGTTGAACACGCAGAATCTGCCGCTGCTCACGGACCTGATGAACTGGGACAAAGCCTTCGAATCGCCGTTCAAATCGGACGTGTATTTCTTCTCCACGCGGCTGCAGATCGACCAGCGCTGGGGCACGGCCACGCCCATCACGATTCGCGACAAGGAGTATGGCGCCGTGCGTTTGCGCGGATACGGGATCTACGCCTACCGGGTGGCTGATCCGCGGGCTTTCTACACCAACGTGAGCGGCACGCGCGACATTTATCGCGTGGCGGATGTGGAAGGGCAACTGCGCGAGACCATCATTGCGCGGATGACCGATACGTTCGCCAATAGCGACGTGCCTTTCCTGGATATGGCGGCGAACCAGGCGGCGCTGGCGCAGAAGATTTCCGACCAGGTAAGCCCGGCGTTCAAAGCGCTGGGGCTGGCACTGAACCAGTTGATCGTCGAAAATCTTTCGTTGCCGGACGAACTGCAGAAGGTGCTGGATCAGCGCATCGGCATGGGCATGGTGGGCGACCTCGGGCGTTTGGCGCAGTTCGAGGCGGCGCAAGCTATCCCGATTGCGGCGGCCAACGAAGGCGGGGCGGCGGGGGTCGGGGTGGGGCTCGGGGCGGGTATCACGATGGCGCAGACCATGATGAACGCTATGAAGCCGGCCGCGCCCGCAGCTACCACATTGGCCAACACGAAGTTCTGCGTCGAATGCGGACACGCGATTCCGAGATCGGCCAAGTTTTGCCCGGAGTGCGGCAAGCCTCAGGCGGGGACGTGAAGAAGCGGATGATTTTTGCCGCAGCCGGGTTTTAGACTGGCCAAGGAGGCCGCCTTAAAGGCGGCCTGCCGCCAAGATTGGCCGCCCCACAACGCTAAACAACAGGGCCAGCCTCGGTTATCGGCGTTCATCGGCGTTCATTGGCGGCCTATTTAAGATCCAAGCGGCCGCCTCTGTAAAGGTCGCGAATCGCGGCCACGGGCCATCGGGCGCGCCCGCGCCCACGAGCACGGGCGAGCAGCCCGCGCCGGCGCCGGCCATGGCATCCACATCGCGATCTCCCACCATGAAGCAGCGCTCCGCCTGCATGTCAAACTCCCGCAACGCGCGCAACAGCAACAGGGATCCAGGCTTACGGCACTCGCACGCGTCCGCCGCCGAGTGCGGGCAGTAGTAAATACGCGAGATCGTAACTCCAAACGGCGTGAGCAGACGAAACAAGGCGGTATTCACCGCGATGAACTCGCGCACATCGAAGTAGCCGAGGCCGATACCTTGTTGATTGGTGACGATGACCAGCCGGTAGCCCGCCTCTTGCAGTTCCGCCAGACCTTCGCCCACGCCCGGCAGCAATTCCGCGTCCCGCGGATCGCTCATGTAGGGGCTCTCTTTCAGCAGCGTGCCGTCCCGATCGAGAAAGACAATTCCCTTGGGCGCGCTGGTTAACCGTGAAGGCTGCGCCAGCCGTTCCACCGCCATCACGCGTTCGATAATCTGGCTGGTGCTGACGTGCTGGCTGATAGGAATGGCGACGACCTGCCCGCCGTATTCTGTCACGGCCTCCGCCGAGCGGAGTTGCCGTACGCTATAGTCCCCGCCTTTGATATAGAAATCGGGCTTCCAGCGCTGAATCTGCGCCAGGGGCCGCTCGTCGTTCAAAACCGTCACCGCATCGACCGAGGCCAACGCAGCCACCACGCTCATCCTCTCGAGTTCGGGGCAGATGGGGCGGTGCGGGTTTTTGTATTGGCGGATCGACCAATCGGAATTGACCGCGACCAGCAGCGCATCGCACAGGGTACGGCTGCGCGCCAAATAATCCACGTGGCCGGCATGCAAGAGATCGAAAGCGCCGCAGGTGTATCCGAGTTTCCGGCCTGCGCGCCGCAGCCCGGCTACCCAGTTGTCCACCTCGTCATCTGTGCGGATCTTTTTCATCAGTCGCCGCTCTGCCCGATTTGCCGCGCCGCAGGCCGGCCATGGCCTTGGCCAGTTTTTCGCGCGAGATAGCCACAGTACCGGATTCGCCGACCGCCAGGCCCGCCGCCAGGTTCGCCAGCCAGACGGCATCGCCGAGCGCGGCTCCGGCCGCCAGCGCCACGGCCAGCGTGGCCAAAGCCGTATCGCCCGCGCCGGTCACGTCGTAAACTTCGCGGGCGAAGCTGGGAAAATGCTCTTCGGGCGCGTCCGGCCGCAGCAGCGTCATGCCATCTTTGCCTTCGGTAACTACGATGGCCGTCGATCCCGCGAGGCGCAGCAGTTGCCTGGCGGCATGCATGGTCTCTTCGCGATTGCGCGCGGGCAATCCCGTAAGCAGAGCCAACTCGCTGCGATTGGGCTTCAGAACGGTAGCTCCGCGATAGCGTTCGAAATCGGAGCCTTTCGGGTCCACCACCACCGGCTTGCCGTGGCGGCGGGCGGCGATTACAATCGCCTCGACCACCGGGGCCACCGCAAAACCCTTGGCATAATCCGACACCAGCACGGCATCCATGCGCGGCATCATGCGCGCGGCGCGCCGCACCACCTGTTGGCCCAGGCCGGCGTTGATCGGCGCCGTATTTTCTTCGTCGATGCGCACGATTTGCTGGTCATGCGCCAGGATTCGCAATTTCAGCGTGGTGGGACGCCCCGGGGCTGTGGAAATGTGCGCGCAATCGATGCCCCGCTTGGTGAGCATGGCGCGCAGCTCCGCGCCCGCTTCGTCCTGGCCGGTAACGCCGAAGAGAGTCACGCGCGCGCCCAAGGCGGCCACATTGCAGGCGGTGTTAGCCGCGCCGCCGGGAACGCCAAACGCGCCGACCTTGCGCACGATGGGAACGGGGGCTTCGGGCGAGATGCGGTCCACTTCGCCCGTCCAATAGCGGTCCAGCATCAGGTCGCCGGCGACCAGCACACGCTTCCCCGCAAATGCTTCGACAGCCTTGGCGATGGCGGCGTTCGGTCTCATGCACAACGGTGAATCGAGGCGGGACAGAGCTTCGTTCCGGGCCAGCATAGCACAGGCCGCTGCCCCGGCGTTGATTGAGTAATAAATAATACATCGATCGCATACCAGTCCTGTAAAAAATAGAGCGGACGGAGGCGAAATATGGTATAAAGTTCCCTATGCGCATACTGCTGGCTACTTTGCTTTTGATTGCGGTCGTTCCGGCGTACGGGTCGATCATCATGTTCAGCGGAGAGGTGAATGTCCTGCCGTCTCCCCCCGCGGCGATCCTCTATGGCGCCAGCAACAGCACGATCTACGGCTTTGCGGAGCAGCAAGGCGTGTTGCTGACCTCGAACTTGAACGTGGGCATCACCTCGCCGGGAACCTGGATTTGCTGCTCTGGAATTCCCGGGGGAACCATCGACGCAGGCACCACGGTGAACAGCTATCTGCTATACGCCTCCCCAACCAGCGACATTACCGGCCCGAATTTTACCGATTTCACGGGATCCATCACGTTTAGTCCGGGCGAGAAGATCGTGGGCGTCATCATCACGTATACGCAGCTCAGCGCTACCGACACCCTGCTGGGATCGCCCACTACGACCTATCCTCCGCTCAGCGACACCAAGCAGGGCCTGGAACAGTTCGATGTGGTGAGCATCGGCAACGGCGACGAAACGCTACACGTGAACTTCCACATCGCGGCCGGAAATGTGGACATGATCCGCATCTTGACGACGACGCCGGAACCGGCGGGTTTCATGTTGCTGGGTTCGGGGCTGATTGCCTTGGCTCTTTGCCGGAAGCGGCTGCGTTTCGGGCGCGCCGGCCGCCAAGATTAACTCACTGCTTCTTCGCTGTCCGCCAACACCAGACCAGAGGGTAGTTCTTCGCCGAAAATACGGCCTAGCGCGTGCTCGTCGCGCTGTTCCTCGCCATCGAGCACGGCCAGATAGCGCTCCGCGTGCGGCAGGCCGTCGAGCTTGCGCCGCACGGCTGTGAGCGCCGCCGGAGCCAGATCCCGCGTGGGATCTTCGGTGCGCCGCGCGACGGCCGCCAGCGCGTCTCCAACACCCGAAAAATCAACGGGCAGCAGCGCTTCGGCCCAGCGCCCGGCCGCGGCGGGCGGCACAATCTGGTTGATCGGCCCATAGAATAGTTGGCGCGCGCCCAGGCGCGATAAACACCAAAGCTCGCTTTCGCGAAAATCCCCCGCTTTGATCCGGCGCACCAGCGCGTCCCCCAGCTCGACCTTCGTGCCGATCGGCAGCAGTTCCAGGCTGGCGGCGGTACGCCACATTTCGCGCAGCAGGCTGCTGTTGAGGCGCTGTTTCTTGCCGCCGCGCGGCAGCAGGAAGCCCGATAGCCGCTGGTAAATATCGTTCTGCTGGTTCCGGTTCATTCCGCCTGCCAGGCGTCCCCAGAAGATCCACCAATCGATTTCACACTGCACTTGGTTAGTATATTGGATACCTCCGGAGTAAACGCGCCGTGCCAGCTCGATGCGAAAATCGTCCCCCGGGAAGCCGAAGCCCGGGCGCAGGCAGAAGCCCGCCAAGTTCAGCCAGCGCGCTTCGTAAGCCGGGCTCTTTTTGCGGCCGTCGGCTGCCACCAGAAATACATCGGCCAACTGGCGGATGGCGGCCAGCGGCCAGGAGTTCTTGCCCAGCCCGAGAATCTGTTCCAGTTTGGCCGGCAGCTCTTCCGGCGCGATAGGCGACTTTGCCCCCGGCGAAAAGACGGCCGGGATAAGCGCCAGCGCATCCTTCAGCGCCTGTTCGGCGATCACGGCCGCGGGCTTGCGCTCGGCCGGCTGGGCGGCGGCCTTGCGCAGCTCGAACTGCAAGCGCCAGCGGTTCTCGCTGATCTTCGATTCGCACCACGTTTCGAGCGTGCCGATTTCCGTCAACCGCGCGCCCAGCTTCACCGGGATTAGCCGTTCGCCGGCTTTCTTGCCGAAGCGGATCACGGCGTTGAGCGGCGCGTGGGTGTGCAGATCGGGGCCCAGAGCCGCGATCTCGACGACATCGCCCAGTCGATCTTCGCTGCGCGTCAGCGAGCTGTACAGCCGGAACGAAACCGGCTTATTAGCGACAAGCTGTACCGCTTCATTATCGATTTCGAGCGTGGCGCCCTCTTCGGCGCCGCGCGGCACCAGGCAGACGGCGGTGGCGTCGCCGATGCCGATGAAGTACGTCCGTGGCAATCCGCCGCGCACCAACACGCCGCTGCCGGTGGAACGTACGTACGAGTAGTATGCCGCGCCGGTGGCCACGGCCAGGTCCAGATCGCGGTTCTCGAAGACCTCCGGCCGCTTGCCGTACCAATGGCCCACGGCGTCGGCCACGCGCTCGCGCAGGATCTCCGGGATGAAGAAGCCGCCGTTGAACAGGATGGCATCGGGGGCCTGGCCGGCGCTATCGAGAAATGCGTTCAGGTGCTTGGTAACGGCGGGGTCGGAAACGTAGGGCAAGCCCAGTTCGCGGAAGAGGCTACGCTTCTCTTCCTTGGGCAGGTCGCCGCGCGCGGTGATGGGCAGGAAGCCATCGAGGGCCAGTTCCAGCGCTTCTTCGCGCAGCACCTCGGTTTTTAGCGCTTTGCCGATGAGCGCGGAGCCGGTGCCCAGCACGGTGATTTCGACGCTCTTCAGATTGGGGTCCGAGAGCAGGCGCTCCTTGGCGTTGGTACACTGGCGGCGCAGGCCGCTGCGCTGCCGGATGGAGAGCGGCACGCCCAGCTTGGTTTCGACCAGCCAGGCGATGGTGAGATCGAGATTGTCGCCACCCAGCAGCAGGTGCTTACCGACGGCGGTGCGCGTAAAGTCGACCAGATCGCCCTGGCGCGCGACGCGGATCAGGCTGAAGTCGCTGGTGCCGCCACCGACGTCGCAGACGAGCACGATCTGCCCATCGTAAAGCAGCTTGCGGGATTGCGCGAGGTTGTTGGCGATCCAGGAATAGAAGGCGGCGGCGGGCTCTTCGAGCAGCGTCAGCTTGGGGAGGCCGGCTTCGACGGCGGCCATCACGGTGAGCTCGCGGGCTTCTTCATCGAAGGAGGCGGGCACGGTGAGGACGATATCCTGATCGGCGAGGGGAAGCTGCTTGGCGCGATCCCAGGCTTCGCGGAAGGCGGCGAGGTAGCGCGCGGAGACTTCCACGGGCGAGAGCACGCGGCCGGTTTCGGGAGAATCCCAAGGGAGGATTTTGGCGGTGCGGTCGACGTCCGGATTCGAGAGCCAGGACTTGGCGGAGTGCACCAGCTTGGTGGGCACCAGGGCGCCCTGTTCGCGGGCGTAGACGCCGACGGGCTGGCCGTCTTCGAGGAAAAGGAAGGAAGGCAGGGTGCGGCGCGGCTCGATGCGGCCGGGGGCGACCAGTTGGGGCGTTTCAAAGATGTGGATGGGGGGGAAATCGCGATCTTCGGCTTCGCGTTCGTCGATGTAGGCGAGGGCGGAGTTGGTGGTGCCGAGATCGATGCCGATTTTCATAGGGTTGTGCGGGATTGTGCAGGATTGTGCATGGGGGGCGGGTGGAGGGCGACAAAACGCTTTTTGGACGAACAAAGCCAATTTTGCGTAAAGTTCTTGGAATCAATATGTTGGATGGCGATTCGGCGGCTGCTCCTTACGTGGCGGGGTTGTGGGGGCGCAGGAGTCATACTAAGAATGTCGGCGATTGTTTAGCTGGATCGGGGCGATATCGCGGCTGGCTCTGCGAGCGTACGACATCTTCCCGTCTCTACGATAGCACGGGGTACCGTCGCGTACGGGTGCTGGAAGGCGGCGGTGGGCTGCATCGCGAGGAAAACGCTGGGGAAGACAATTTTTGAATGGAGTGTGATCGGTACGGCCAAGCGCCGATAGCGCGTCGTGGCGATCCTGGCCGACGGCCTTTCGCGGTACTGTGCGGAAGGGTGTTGCTGGTGACCTCGGGCAGGTGCGCGCGTTGGGGCGTGGTCTAGGGTTGCCCGGCTTAACATCGACGCGGCGCGTGACCCGTCGGTCTGCCCCGCCAGTTCCCACGACGCCGTTTATGGAGCTTGAGGCCGGTCAACTGCCTGCCCCACACTCAGGCTGCTCCTCGTTTATGCACGGCAGGTACGAACACGAATCTCATCAATCGGGTGATGCGATCTTGCTTAGGGGTGGTTGGCCTTCGCGTACTCTTTGCAAGCAGCGCCGATTTCGCGAGGATCAATATCGCTCGGAAGACACCTAAACCTCTCTCGGATCTGCGTCCCTATGAAGTTGTTCTGTAGGTCGTCCTTTGTTTCGGTAAAACGCAAGCTGAAATCCTGTCCGACAGCTTCGGCGACGATGGATGCAAGTTCCGCCCGTGTCACGACCTTAGGGTCCAAATATACCGGCGACGCACTGGTATAGAAGCAAATGTATTTCTGGCGTAGCGCGTCGGGAAGTAAATGACTCATCACCAGTTCGGATGGGAGGCGTAGAGTTTTCGCCAGAGCCTCTGCAGCTCTCTTCACCTTGCTTCCGAAGACAACCAAGTCGAACTGCTGGAGGGCGTCAAGGCAACGAGCCCAATCCGACCCGTCCAAAGCGTAGTACCGGCGGTCGACCTGAAAAATCCTATCCTCGGCAAGAAGCTTATCCAGCGCCCTTGTCAGCGTCGTGTCGTTCGAGCGCAAGATGCTTTTCAAGTCATCAACGTTCACCGCCGCCGGCGCTCGCTTGCCTTCGACGCCCTCAGCGCGCAAGCTCGTTAAGGTCTCCAGTACGCGCTCGACAATGCACTCGTCGTACGACTTTTCACGCCAGACAAAACAGAACAGCACAACGAGAAAACAGACCAAATAAGCGATCGCCCCGATAGAAAGCGCTAGAGCGATTCCGACTAAAGAGCCCTTGGTCGGCCAGACGCCAAAGGCCGCAAGGACGACGAGCGGCGAGGATAAAAACGAATAGTCGAAGCGCACCTGCAACAGAGGCCACCGCGCACCTCGCCAGACTACGATGCCCCCCGAAACACCAGTGCAGCAGAAGATGGAACCGACGGCAAGGAATCTCAGAGCCAAACCGGTGAACTCGGGTTCAGTGGACGAAGGCACTGACGGTTTCATCGTCAGGGCCGCCAGCCAGCCGGTGATCGTCCCAAGCAAGAGCACAAAGGCCAGGGCTGCGAGGAATAGCCGGAAAAATCGATCTCTGCTGCCCACATCATGGAGGTACGCAAGGACCGCGATTGCGATTGACGCAACCGCGGCAGTTGTCTGTGCCAAGGCGATAAGGTCATCGCGTTTGACCCAGACACTAAATTGGCCAAGGCAAAAGAACAGGATAAGGATGCAGCCCCAAAGCGCAAACGAAGCCGAAAGCCCGGCCCTATAGTTTTTGGCCGATAGGGACGCACTAGCAGGTTGCGTTGCACGTCGGTCTTGCTCCTCGTTCGCCAAGAGACTTGATCCTTATGACAGCTATTCTACGCCTTCCCAATCGTTCCGCCAAATCGGCTTCTGGGATGTTGGCCGGATCGGCGTCCTTTCGTGGCTGGGCCTCATAGCATCTTCCGAAGGTCTGATATAGACGGTCCGGCTTCTTGTGCTGCCTCCTTGGCCTTGATTTCCGAGTTGAGCCTCAGAGAACGACAGAAACCATCGAGGTCGGGAAAGAGCGAGGCTCTGTGGATGTTCATCGCCCGCAGACGCTTTAGGAAGCCGATCCGATTTGTCGCATCGACCTCCAACCTCCTGACCACCGGCCGCTTCGGCGTGCTCGGGTGGATCATCATGCTCATGAGAATCTGACTGAATGATGCCTGAGGGATCAGCTTGCATAAGAAGAATCCTTGTTGGGCAGTCATGCGTTCGTCGGCGTGTTGCGGATCGATGCTAACGATGACCGGCTTTTCTACTCGATCAAGTAGGCTGTTCAGATAATCGGCTCCTGCCTTAGGACCGGACGGGTCCGATGGCGCGGCTTCCGGTAGAAGCACTTCGCGCGCTTTGCCTTCCAGCCAACCCAAATCTATCGCCCATAGCGTGGAGTGTCTCTCCGGTCGCTGCGCTTCCTCTTCAAGCGCGAAATACATCGCTACGTAGGGGGAACGGGTCCAGTCGAGAAATCGCGTTGGCACACCGTGGTGCTGCATTAGCGCAAGCCAGCTACTTAGATCGTTGCTTTGCGGAAGATTATTGATGAATTGGTGAGCGCGTTGCTTAAATTGGAAGAGCAATTCACGCTCCTCGATCTTTCGGTCGAGGTGATAATAGCCACTGCTGTTCTTGAATTCGTATTCCACTAACACAGCGCGGTCCTGGGACGGGTGCAGCCCCCAACTGGCTTGGCGCTGGCCGCGAAAACACCACGAGCCTTCAAGCTCGTTGAGCCAGTTCAGAAAGGCTTCCCAAGATAGTACTGGCGCGGCCTCGGCCAGAACGAAATGTTCGAAGGGCTCGTCCCCTAGGGGTCTATTCGGGTCGGCTTTCAACTTGTCAACGAACGCCCTGAGTTGTTGGGGCCAATCGGACGGTACGGGCATAGATTACGCCAAAGGCGCATCTCGTTGAGCCAGCGCCATATGGTACTATTGTAGACCTTCAGGGCTGCCCCTGCTGAGCCCCTATCTGGTGAGACCTACAGAGCGCCGCACTGCCCTACTAATTGAGATGGTGACCACAGCGGGCCAAAAGTCCCTGTTGTGGGAAGTCGCTCTCCGCGCCCTAGCCGTTCCCGGCTTCCGGATGACAGTCCTAGGTCGTCGCTGTTCACATGGGCTGGCGTCCTGAGCCGATCAGTAGGGTTCTCGGGGGGGGGTATCCGAAGGGATAGAGGACCGGGTTAGATGGTTGCCGCAGGATCGAATTCGGCGGTCGAAATATTGTGGCCATCGCAGAGCGCGGGCGCGCAGGCTATGCGAAACGTCGGTTCCGCCGAATCCGCCCACGCCTGCCTGTTCGTCCGCTCTCCGGTCACTCGATTTCCTCCCGCCGGCGCAAGAGCGCCTGCAGCTTGCGGGAGCCGTGGACGAGGCGGAGTATATCCACCCCGTCTTCCAGCGGCCGGTAGAGAATGAGCATCCTTTCAAACCCCGCGACACGGAACATGCGTAACGTGCCGAGCGCTGGGGTTCTGAGCCGCGCATGCCAGCCTATGTTGGGCTGGGTAGCGAGGAGGGAAAACGTTTCGTCCGCGGCGGCCAGGAAGCGTAGCGCCACATCGAGGCTCGCATTGCGTGCGAGATAGTCGGCATAATCCTCGATGTCACAGTCCGCTCGGGGCTTTATCGTGTAGTGGCTTCTCACCGAGAGCCGGTGTTCCGGTAGCGATCGACGATTAGGCGACGCTTCTCATCCCAATAGCTCTCAGACCCCTCGATCGACTGGCCGGAATTGAGACCTTCCAGCGCCAAGGCCTCAAGCTCCTCCTCCGCGGCTTCGTCGTCCCGGGCGAGCCGCTCGACGTAGACCTGGATCGTAACTCCTTCCGCTTCGGCCCTTGCGCGAAGCCTGGACTCCAGGTCGGGTTGGATCACTATGCTCATCCGTGCTCCGGTCCCACAATAGCACGGATGCCCGCGCAAACGGCAGGCTCTTCGAGGAGCGTCGGCTTGGGGAGGCCGGCTTGTTCCGCGGCCATCACAGGGTGAGCTCGCGGGCTTCTTCATCGAAGGAGGCGGGCACGGTGAGGACGATATCCCGATCGGCGAGGGGAAGCTGCTTGGCGCGATCCCAGGCTTCGCGGAAGGCGGCGAGGTAGCGCGCGGAGACTTCCACGGGCGAGAGCACGCGGCCGGTTTCGGGGGAATCCCAGGGGAGGATTTTGGCGGTGCGGTCGACGTCGGGATTGGAGAGCCAGGATTTGGCGGAATGCACCAGCTTGGTGGGCACCAGCGCGCCCTGTTCGCGGGCGTAGACGCCGACGGGCTGGCCGTCTTCGAGGTAGAGGAACGAAGGCAGGGTGCGGCGCGGCTCGGTGCGGCCGGGGGCGACGAGCTGGGGCGTTTCGAAGATGTGGATGGGGGGGAAATCGCGATCCTCGGCTTCGCGTTCGTCGATGTAGGCGAGGGCGGAATTGGTGGTGCCGAGATCGATGCCGATTTTCATAGGGTTGTGCGGGATTGTGCAGATTGTGCAGGATTGTGCATGGGGGGCGGGTTGGGGGCGTCGAAATCTTTTTTGGACAGACGAAACCAATAGCGAAGCCAATTTCGAATAGGATGCTTTGAATCATTGGCTTGGCGGCCGCCATGCGGGGGCGTTTTTGGCAGTGCCGTGGCGGCCGTGGTGCGGGCGGCGGCTTTGTGGAGGCGCAAGTGTCATACAAAAATATCGGCGCTTGGCTGGCAGGATCGGGTCGATAGTCGCGGCTCATGCGAGCGGACGAGGTTTGCCGTCTTTACAATAGCACGGGGGATGGGTGGGGTCGGGTGCGGGGGGGCGGCAAAGTGGTGGAAGGGCTGGGGAAGGCGATTTTTCGCTGGGGCGTGACTGATTTTCGAAGAGGTTCGGATGATGGAGGTGGCCGTGAGCGGTGGCACGCGTCTCGCTTTTGGATTTCACGGGGCATGACGGCGGAAATCGGATAGCATGCGCCCGCGAAGAGTTCCCCGAAATCGTCAACCGCGCCGCCTACGGGAACGAGCGGACCATCGTCTCCCGCCGCGGGAAAGACTTGGCCGCCGTCATTCCCATCGACGCGCTACGCTTATTGGAGCGCATCGAGCAGGAGGCAATGGACCGGATGGACATTGAAGACGCCCGCGCCGCCCTGAAAGAGGCGAAAGAGAAGGGAACCATCTCACTACGCGACCTCATGCGCGAACTGGGAGACTAAGACTGGCCTATCGCGTTGAAATCACGCCCCCGCCGAGACGGACATCCGCGAGCTCGACGCTCACATCCGCAAGCAGGTGAACCGGGACATTCTCCGCCTGGAGGAGAACCCGCGCCCTCCCAGATTCGAGAAGATGGAGACGAAGGAGAAGCTCTATCGCGTCCACCTGGGCCGGGGAAGAACTACCGCGTTGTCTATCACATCCGCGACGAAGTTCTCCTCGTCCTGGTGGTCAAGGTGGGACATCCGGAAAGACGTGTACCGCCGGCTGAAGTGAATCGCGCCCAGGGCACACCGCCCCTACGGACGACGCACCCACGCCTCTATTCGTCCTCTTCCTCAACTGCGACGGGCTCAAGGTCTTCCGCTTCGAAGATCTGGCGGCAATCCAGGCATTCCAGGTATTCCACCCCATCCCGCCTGGCAATCATCTCGGTCCGGTTGTGCTCGCAAGCGTGCGGCTGCATAAAGCAAGACTTAGGATTTATTCTAATGATATAGAACGCCTTGTCAAGGGGCTTTGCACTTATTTTTTCGAATCTTAACGCCCGTTAGCGCCCCGAAGGGCTTTTTGGGCGTCCTGAGCTACAATTTAGGGGATGCCGTTCCCCATTCACCGCCTCCGCCGGCTGCGCGCCAGCGAGCCGATCCGCAACCTCGTCCGGGAAACACGCCTCGATCCCGCCGAGTTCATCCTGCCCCTGTTCGCCTGTCCCGGCGAGGGCGTCCGCCGCGAAATCGGCGCCATGCCCGGCAATTTCCAGCTTTCCGTCGACCAAATCGTGCGCGAATGCGCCGAAGTGCGCTCCCTCGGCATCGGCGGCGTCATCCTCTTCGGCCTGCCGGAAAGCAAGGACGAAACCGCCTCCGGCGCCTACGCCGACGATGGCATTGTGCAGCGCGCCATCCGCGCCATCCGCCGCGAAGTCCCTGGCCTCCTCATCGTCACCGACGTCTGCAATTGCGAATACACCAGCCACGGCCACTGCGGCAAGATCGTCGACGGCGAAGTCGATAACGACCAGACCCTCGCCTGGTTGGCCGCCTCCGCCGTTTCCCACGCCCGCGCCGGCGCCCATATCGTAGCCCCCTCCGACATGATGGACGGCCGCGTGGCCGCCATCCGCCAGGAACTCGATTCCAACGGCTTCCCCAACATTCCGATCCTTTCCTACGCCGCCAAATTCGCCTCCGTCTTCTACGGCCCCTTCCGCGAAGCCGCCGAATCCACGCCCCAGTTCGGTGACCGCCGCAGCTACCAGATGGACCCCGCCAACGGCCGCGAGGCCATGCGCGAAATCGAGCTGGACCTGGAAGAAGGCGCCGACATGATCATGGTCAAGCCCGCCATGCCCTATCTCGACCTCATCCGCGAAGCGCGCGACCGCTGCGACGTACCCGTCGCCGCCTATCAGGTGAGCGGCGAGTTTTCCATGATCGAAGCCGCCGCCCGCAACGGCTGGATCGATCACGACCGCGCCATGCTCGAAAGCCTCACCTGCATCCGCCGCGCCGGCGCGCAAATCATCCTCACCTATTTCGCCAAGCCCGCCGCCCGCCTCCTGGCCTAGTAGGGTGGCGCTATGCGCCGCCGCCCGCATCTCGCCCTGCTATACTTGCAACCAAGGAGTACGCACATGCGACGTCTGTGTTTTCTGCTTGTAATCCTTTCTGCATCGGTACCCGCCGCCCGCAGCCAGGTCGGCGTCTGGACCGGACAGTACACTCAAGGGCGCACCAGCGCCAACCTGAGTGAAACCGTGCTGACCACTTCCAATGTCAACACCAACCAATTTGGCCTGCTGTTTACCCGCGCCGTGGACGATTACAGCTATGCGCAGCCCCTCTATCTCCCAAATGTGACCATCGGTGGAACCGCCCACAACGTGGTCTATGTGGTCACCATCAACAACAGCGTCTACGCCTTCGATGCCGACAACGCTTCCTTGTCCGCCGCGCTCTGGCAGGTGAACCTCGGACCGGCCGCTGCACAGTCCGGCCACAACGCCCTGGCGCGCTGCGGTATCCTGTCCACTCCGGTAATCGATACGTCCTCGAACACCATGTATGTCGTCGCGCTCACCGAGCAGGACGGCAAGCAGTCCTTCACCTTGCATGCCCTCGACATCGCCAGCGGCAGCGAGAAATTCGGTGGCCCCGTAACCATTAAGGCCAGCGTCGCCGGCACCGGATCGGGATCCGTCGGCGGCAAGATTCCATTCACCACTGCCCAGGAGCTCCAGCGCCCTGCCCTGCTGTTGTTCAACAAAACCGTGTACATGGGTTTCGCCCGACAGAAAGCCGAAGGCGTCGTGCCGTTCCACGGCTGGGTGCTGGGTTACAACGCCACTACCCTGAGGCAGACTTTCGCCGTGAACACCACGCCCGACAGCAGCGAAGGCGGCGTCTGGATGTCCGGCAGGGGACCCGTGGCCGACTCCACCGGCTTCACGTTCATCACCGCCAACGGCGACGCCACCAGCCCCGATGTCGGCCAAAGCTTCGTCCGCTATGGCGCCAAGAATGCCCAGACCGGACTCTTCACCCCTTCCAACTGGTCCGCGCTCAATGCCAACGATTTCGACCTGGGCGCCGGCGGCCCGCTCCTGATTCCCGGAACCAGCCTCGTGCTGGGCGCAGGCAAGACCGGCATGATTTATCTCCTCAACATCACCGCCGCCGGCGCGTTCCAGCTTGTCCAGAGCCTGCAAGCTACGCCAGGCTGCTCCTCCAACGCCGATTCGAGTTGCGCCCAAATCCACAGCCCGGCGTTTTGGAGTCGCGCGGGCAGTAAGCCGGCGGCGCCGTCGCTGCTGTATGTCTGGGCGTCGAACGACACGCTGAAGGCTTTCAGCTTTAGCGGCGGCATGCTCAGTACGTCGCCCGTTTACCAAAACGCCCAGACCGCCGGTTTGCCGGGCGGTGCAGCGCTCTCGATCTCGGCCAACGGAGCCACCCCCGGCACGGGCATTCTGTGGGCCGCGATGTCTACGCAGGATGCTTCGGGTGCCGCGGTGCCCGGCGTCCTCCACGCTTTCAATGCTGCGAATGTGGCTACCGAGCTATGGAACAGCAACCTGAAACCCGCGGATGCGCTCGGCAATCTGGCCAAATTCGCAATCCCCGTGGTGGCCAACGGCAAAGTGTATGTGTCTACGTTCTCCAACCAGTTGGCGGTATACGGGTTGAAATAAAAGTTTCGAGCGATAGTCTTTTGCCGCGATCGGGAGCCTCCTATGAATGACCTTTCCATGAATACGTTGGGCGCGATTGAAGTATCGCCCAAGATCGTCCAGTTCGGAATCTTCCTGCCCGGAGTCGATTCCGCCGCGGGATATACTGTTACGGTCAAAATCATTCACCAAACCGACCAGTATCTGCAGGCCGCCCAGCCGGCGCTGGTGCCGCAGACTCACTCGGTCGATCCCACCTACGGCGATTTCTGGTCCGGCCAGATCGACCTCAACACCGCGCCGCCTCCGCCGGGATCCTCCGCGTTCGGCAAACCCGGGCGCTACGTTTATCGCTATCTCGTGCACAGCCCCACGCGCGGCGATATCGACTTCATCATCGATCCGTTCTCCCGCGAAGTCGGCGTCGGCCGCCTCTCCGCCATCACCGTCGGCAGTACGCCGTACGCATTTTCCGCAAATGAAACTGTATGGAAAACGCCGCCCCTTAAGAACGCGATCATCTATGAGTTAATGATCAGCGAGTTTCGAGACGATCTCGGCCGCACCATCAATCAGCTTCCGTACCTGGCCGACCTGGGTATCAACTGCATTGAAGTGATGCCCGTCTCGAACGTGCTGGCCACCATCGATTGGGGATACGACCCCATCGGCTATTTCTGTGTCGCGGAACGCTTCGGCAAGACATCCGATTTTCAGCGCTTCGTGGATCTCTGTCACCAGAATGGCATCGCCGTCGTCGTGGATTCCGTCTACGGCCACACCGGCGGCGACTTTGCCTATACACAGCTATATGGCGCGCTGCAGGGCGATCTGTCCAACCCGTTCAACGGCGGTAGCGGCGAGTTCGGCACATTGAACGATTTCACCAAGCGGCTCACTCAAGATTATTACTACTCCGTCAATCAGTACTGGCTCGACACCTTTCACGTGGATGGATTCCGATTCGACGACGTGCCGGAGTATTATGACGGTCCCGTCGGAGTGGGTTATGCCAACCTTGTATTTTCCACTTTCCAATACATCAAATCCAAGGTGGGCGCGACGGATCATTATCAGCGATTCTTCGATGCGGCCGGAAATATCAACCTGATCCAGATAGCCGAGTATCTTCCGAATCCCCCCGATATTCTTAACGGAAGCTACTCGACCGGCACGTGGCAGGACGGCACGCTCGGCGCCGCCGCCAGTTGCGCCGCCGGCACCCCCGGCGCCATCGAGCAACTGGGACTGCAACTCGGACTGAACGGATATCCGGAATCCGTCACCGCCAACGGCGACACCCTCCCCAAGACCGGTCTGCAATACATTGAGAATCACGATCACCAGCGTTTCATCTGCAACTTCGGCACGGTAGCCGTCGACAACGATCCCGACGACGTGCTTCTCCAGCAAGGCGACCGGGACGGCAATTGGCCCAAGGTGCAGCCCTATCTGATTGCGCTGCTGACCGCCAAGGGAACGCCGCTGCTCTCCGAAGGGCAGGAATTCTGCGAGAATTATTGGGTTCCGGGGAGCGGCTATGGGCGCGTGATGCTCTATCGGCCGGTACGCTGGAACTATTTCTACGACAACGACGGTCAGCCGATCATCCGCCTAGTCCGCAAGCTGACGAAAATCCGCCGCGGCGGAACGCAGTTCAGCGATGGCGACCATTTCTTCTACAACGACAACGATAACTTCAACTCAAAAGGTTTGTTGGCCTTTTCCCGGCAGCTAGGAAGCACCTTCAGCCTGATTGTCGTCAATTTCACGGACCAGCAGCAGACGGCCAGCTTCAGTTTCCCGGTAAGTGGCGACTATGTCGAGCAGATCGAAGGCGCGCAGAACCTAGCGGGCGTGGCGGCCGGCGTGGCGCAGACTCTAAGTGTGCCGAGTAACTACGGGTGCATCTGGACCGTCGGGTAAACGGAGCAGCCGCGGACTGGTGCTTCTCGCCCTTTATTGGTCACGTATGCCCGCTCATTCCTTCGCTGGCCGGCGACGGCGTCAGGCTGCTCGGTCACCTTCGCTCCCGATAGATCTCCTCAAGCATCTCATCCACGTTGTCGGACTCCAAAAAGGCCCCCGCCAGAGCGCCAGGGTTCTTGATCGGTCGAACCCCCTGCATGTCCGCCAGCTCTTGAAGCGAGCGGCTCAGGAAGAACTCCTGCCGCCCCACCGCCAGCGAATGAATCGGCTCGACAGTCCGAATGCGCATCGACTCGGCCCGTCCCTTATGCGGTTTCATAATCGCTTCACCTCTCCGACTATAGCTGTAGCCAATTGATCAAGGTTGTTGGCGGTCCACGTATGCTGATACCGGTGTCCATTGCCATGCCAGAGCGACGACAGATTATCGTCCTGAATCCCACGTTCTATAAATCGCCGAACGTGCCAACAGAATACATCGGCGGCTTGGAGCGCGGGGCTGTCATCCGGTTCACCTGGGATGAGTCTTCCAACCAAGGGAGCTAATGCCGGGAACAATACTGTGGCATGCTTCTTAAGATCCTCATGAAACGTGCGAAGGTGATCGGTTACTTTGTTCTTGCGCGCGATGACGAAATCAACCCGCCTTGCTTCTGGATGCCAGCCATGGATCGCGTGCAAGACGTGGAACGCATAGCCGAGAAAGCATAAATAATCTGGCTCCGAAAATGACAGCCCCGGAGTTATGCGGCTCTCTCGAAGCTTGCGACACACGTTTTCTTCCAACATGGAGCGCTTCATCTCCGAAAAGATGGTCGATACCCCACCTGTTGTTGCGATGATATTTACGGCGGTACAGACCTTATCGGTCGCTTGCAAATGTGAAAGGCCGCGTTGCTGTTGCCACCTCGGACGCCGAACCTCGATCATGTGTAGGTAGGGAATTGGTGGGGGCGAATTAAGCACTCGCTCTTGCCAAGCCCGCACAAAATAGGTCCAGGTGTCTGGATCGGCGATGCACCCGCCCACAAGGAACGATCCCCCCGGATCTTGCGCGCCGCTCTCGTCCGAGAACGCTGTGAATACGGCCAATCTCTTCTCCCGACTGCGGATTCCACAGAAGAGTGACTTCATGAGATCCCGCTGTAAGTTGTGGCGAGACTTGCGCTTCGTTCCGTCGCATCTGAGGTCGCCGCGCTAAGCCGGAATAGCGGCGGAACGCAGTCCCGAAAACATTGGGCCGGTATTCGGATCCGCCCTCGCCATTTCCAGCTTACCACGCTCCGGCAACGGCAAGTATACAATTTCCAAAAAGAGCGGGTACAAAGATCGAGATCCACACGTCCTGCCTAATTCCTGGCTGCTGCGCGCCGTGAGCAGGACCAAGAACGTTGACCGACTCCGGCGGTGGTGGGGGCGGGATGACTACCAAGCGTTCCTGCACCTCTCAGAGGCGAAGCGGTGCAGCACGTCTTGCGAGCGCCTCAGGACCGATCTAGGATACACGCACGTCCTCCCGTTTCCGATCCTGGAGCGAGCCCGCGGGCGACGTGTCATGTACTATATGATTCACGCGACCGACCATCCCGAAGTTCCAAAGCTGATGACTTCTGCGTACAACAATGCCGTCAATCCGCTGCCGCCCGAGGAACAATTCCTCCTTGCACTTGAATCCGCCGTTCGTGCATCTCCAGGGTAGACGGCGAAACCCTTTAGCGGGCGCCGCCGGATATCCACGTCCGGCTCGCCGAAAACGATAGAGGACGGAGGGAGCCTCATGCCCGATAGCCTCCGTCATCTCGCCTGGCTTGCCCAAGGGCCGCAAGAGTCTCAAGAATTGCCGCGACGTCCGGAACGCGGGCGCGTGTGAAGGTGCGCGCGACAGCTCCGGGCGGCACCGGCCCGTGAGACTGCATCAGGAAGTCGCGGACAGCACGGACGCGCTCAGGGAGAGATGCCGGCCACGGCAGACGGCCCACGCGGGCCGGTTGCTGCTCTTCCTCCTCCATTTCCACCCCGAGCCCGGCTTGCGTTGCGCCGCTCGCTTGGAATTCGGGGCGGAGCCAGCGCACCAGCCCCGCGCGCTCTTCGGCGGCACGGGCGGCGTTCAGTTCCACTAGCCGGAAGAGGATATCTTCGGTGAGGAGGTCCGGGGGCCAGCCATAGGCTTCGGCGACGGCGCGATCCAGATCGTCGTGGAGGTCGCGGAGGACCGATACCAGGCCGCGGTCGTAAATGATCTGGCTGGCGGCATCGAGAGGCTGGCCCGCACGGAGCTCCTCCAGGACGTTGTACATCTCGGTGACGGTGAGCGTAGGGTGCAACTCCTGCCGTCGTTTGCGGTGCGCATCGAGTTGCTCACCGAGGAAGCGGATGCGCTCGCGAAGGGCCTCGGACGCGTCGGGGAACGGGAAAGGCTCGAAGCAGCGAGTCTTGTTATAGCGCGGATCGTTCCCGAAGCCGAGCCGGCCACCCGCTGCGAGCGCCCAGGCGACGTGAATTCGGCTGGAGAGAACACCAAGGATGAAGGCATCGCTCGATGCGATGTTGACCAGCATGTTGTCTGGCAGAACGGAGGCGTCGAGGAAAACGAAAAACCGGTGCTTTGAAGTTTCGACGGTCGCGATGTAGCGGCGAAGGCCTCTCAGCGCCGGCCGGAACTTCGCTCGCGGTTCGCCAAGAATCCACCAGTTAGACCTGTAGGATGGTCTGTTGTTCTGGTCGCGTTCAGGCTTGACGTGATCATATACCCACTGGTACACCGCCGGGAAGCGTCCGCGCACTTCCTCCGCCGAGAGGCCGAACAGATCGATCACCATCACACCGCGTGGGCGTGAGGTGAGGTCGCGACCGTTGCGGTATTCGCGAATGTGCTGATCGAGCCCCGGAACCCGGCCGAGGCCAAGTTCGCGGGCCTGTTCCGGCGTGACGATAAAGCCCGCGCCGTGCAGCTTCACTCCCGGGCAGCTCAGCCCCTGGTTCGCCTCAAGCGCCGCAGCCGCGGCCGTGTTGGGCCCGATGGTGAGATCGGGATGTATCACGCCGCGCCTCTCGACAAACTCGACCCTGGCGGCGCCTTCCTCCTCGCCGGGCCCCTCCGAAACGACGCGCATCAGCAGACCCTCCGACGTTCCGGCTTCAGCCACGGTCATCGAGATCCGGACAGCCGCTCCGTCGGATGAATCCACCCAGGGGTGATCGGGGATAGCAAATACGAGCGAGGCCGGTGTCGACGGATCCGTCAGATGAGGCGTTACCACGCGGCGCTGAAAGGTCTGGCTCAGACTGTTCGTCGTGATGAATC
>Ga0302326_10005487_pt1 | contig 28894 bp, 22 predicted proteins | sample Palsa_T0_3_FD_202264 | JGI IMG/M metagenome (GOLD analysis project Ga0302326, IMG submission 202264) | Peat permafrost microbial communities from Stordalen Mire near Abisko, Sweden - Palsa_T0_3 | ecosystem: Environmental > Terrestrial > Soil > Palsa > Peat permafrost | place: Sweden: Abisko... | reverse complement strand
AGAGATTGAAAGAAGTGCTAGTAGCGATGAGGATAACCAATACCTCGACCCCGGCCATCATGATATCCTCGCTACCCTGATTCAGAAGAGACCCATGCCAGAAGCCAGCCCGCTAACCTTCCTGTGCATCACGACCTACGAGAAGGGGCAGGAGTTCATGCGCGAGTGCAAGCGCCAGGGCTGCCGGGTGCTGCTGCTCACCGGGGAGAAACTGCGCGACGCCGACTGGCCGCGGGAGAGCATTGACGAGATGTTCTATCTTCCCGCCGAAATCGCACTCGCTGACATCGTGCAGGCGGTAACCCACCTTACGCGGACGCAGAAGATCGACCGCATCGTCGCACTCGACGAGTACGACATGGAGACGGCGGCGACTCTGCGTGAGCACCTGCGAGTGCCGGGCATGGGACTGACCACCATGCGCTATTTTCGCGACAAGCTGGCCATGCGCATGAAGGCGCTGGATCGCCACGTGCGCGTGCCGGATTTCGTTCCCGTCTTCAATCACGCCGACATTCGCTACTACCTTGATCACGTCCCGGGACCTTGGGTGTTGAAGCCGCGGCAGGAGGCGTCGGCGATCGGTATCAAGAAGATTCACGCCACAGATGAATTGTGGCCTGTGCTGGAGCAATTGGGAGATAAGCAATCTTCTTTTCTTCTGGAAAGATTTGTGCCGGGGGACGTTTACCATGTGGACTCCGTGGTGTCGGAGAACGAAGTGCTTTTTGCCAATGTAAGCAAGTATGGAAAACCTCCGATGAATGTCGCACAAGGCGGAGGCGTGTTTACGACGTTTACGGTGCCGCGGGGGAGTGAAGAGGATTCAAGGCTGCGCCAGACTAATCGTGAACTGATTGCGGCGCTGGGATTGCTGCGCGGCGTGGCCCACGCGGAATTCATTCAGGCGCATGCGGATGGGCAGTTTTATTTTCTGGAATGCGCGGCGCGCGTGGGCGGCGCTTACATCAACGAGATGGTCGAAGCGGCGACGGGCATCAACCTGTGGCGGGAGTGGGCCCGCATCGAGATCGCCGGCGGCGATGGAAGCTACCGCCTGCCTGAGGTGCGCGAAGAGTACGCGGGTGTGATTCTTTCGCTAGCGCGCCAGGAAGATCCCGACACTTCGGCGTACAACGATCCGGAGGTGGTCTTGCGAATCAAGAGGCATCACCACGCAGGGTTGATTCTGCGGTCAACCGATTCGCAGCGCGTGCCGGTCCTGCTGGAGAGCTACGGCCAGCGCTTTGCGGAGGAGTTCGTGGCGGTGGAACCGCCGCGGGAGAAACCGACCGCGTAGTGCCAATCTCCCACTAGAACGCATCAATCCCCGTCACGCTCTGCCCAATAATCAGCGAATGCACATCATGCGTGCCCTCGTAAGTTTTCACCGACTCCAGGTTCATCATGTGGCGCATGATGGGGTAGTCGTCGGCGACGCCGTTGGCGCCGAGGATATCGCGGGAGATGCGGGCGCACTCGAGGGCCATCCAGACATTGTTGCGCTTGGCCATGGAGATGTGCTGGTGCTCCACCTTGCCCGCATCTTTCAGGCGGCCGACCTGCAGCACGAGCAGTTGCGCCTTGGTGATCTCGCTGATCATCCAGGTGAGCTTATCCTGCACGAGCTGGTGAGACGCTATGGGCTGGTCGCGCCACTGCTTGCGCAGGATGGCATATTGGAGAGCGCAGTCGTAGCAGGACATGGCCGCGCCGATCGCACCCCAGGCAATGCCGTAGCGGGCTTGATTGAGGCACATCAGCGGGGATTTCAAGCCGTCGCTCTTCGGCAGCAGGTTTGACTCGGGGATGTGAACATCCTGCATCGACAATCCCGAAGTCACCGACGCGCGCAGCGACCACTTGCCGTGAATGTCGTTGGCCTTGAAGCCGGCGCGATCGGTCTCGACGAGGAAGCCGCGGATTTTGTTGTCTTCATTTTCCACCTTCGCCCAGATGACGGCGACGTCGGCGATGCTGCCGGAGGTGATCCACATTTTCTCGCCGTTGAGGATGTACTCGTTCCCCATTTTGCGGGCACGCGTGCGCATGCCGCCGGGATTGGAGCCGAAGCCGGGCTCGGTGAGCCCGAAGCAGCCGAGCTTTTCACCCTTCTGCATGGCCGGCAGCCAGGTCTGCTTCTGCTCTTCGCTGCCGAAGGTATAAATCGGGTACATCACCAGAGCCGATTGCACACTGACGAAGCTGCGCACACCGGAGTCGCCGCGCTCGAGTTCCTGGGTCATCAGTCCATATTCGACATTGCCCATGCCGGCACAACCGTATCCCTTGAGCGACGCTCCGAAGAAGCCGAGATCGGCCATGGGCTTGACCAGTTCGCGCGGGAAGCGGCCGGCGCGGTTGCACTCTTCGATAATGGGGATGAGGTTATCTTCGATGAACTGGCGCGTGGTGTCGCGAACCAGTCGCTCTTCGTCGGAGAGCAGCGAATCGAATTGGATGAAATCGACGCCCTTGAATTTGATGGCAGGCATAATGAATCTCCGTGATAGGCAAACATATGACGGTAGCAGGGCGAGGGAACGGGGTCAACGAAAACGGGCTTGGGCATTGTCCCATTAGTGCAGTATCAAGACACGATCGTGGGCTTGCCAAAACATATCTAGCCGGATTGAAAAAAGGACAGCCGACGCTCGCCCAAGCTTGTCGAATTGGCGGCTTCCCCGCCGACCGCGAGTGCCTGCAATCCTAATACGTGAACGACTGAATCTCCGTCACGCCGGAGTCGGGACCATCCACGTAACCCGCGCGCTTGCTCGGATGCAAGGCGATGTGCATGGGAACTACATTGAAAGCGTTGGAGAAATTGAATCCGTTCAGAGTCTCGACGACTTCACCGTGAGGAGTGTAGACGTAAATGGTGCTGCCCTGCGCAGCCGAACTCGAAACCGGCTGAGCGACCAGGAAGAGCCGGTGGATTGAATCGAACTCGACATCGGCGCCGCTGAAGTTTTGAATTCCGTCCGAATTCGGCAACGCCACCTCGATGCCAGTTTCGGTGGAGAGATTATAGAATTCCACTGCGGCATCGTCTTCTGTGGTCGTAACAAAGAGGCCGTCAGCAGCATCGACGGCAATGCCGTTGATGAAGCCAAAACCAAAACCCGTGAACTCGCTGAAAGTTCCGGCGGTTAGATCGACCAAGCCAATCACAGGACGGCAGCCGAAGCAACCATCACCACCCCCCAGGATGGCCTGGTTGGTCGTGGCGTCATAAGCCATTGCGGGAGGAACACTACCGAAGTTTAGGGAATCGGTGATGTCGACGACTGGGCCAAACGTGTTCTCAGCAACATTGGAAGAGAAGACCCACGGAATAAAGTTTCCGCTGTTGTCGTAGGCAAAGACCGAGACATTGGGCACGCCCTGGCTGCGGCTCACGCCCGTGGGCATGATAAGGTGTTCGCTTCCAACGGGAGGGGTCCAGACGCCGGTGAATTTATTGGAGCTGAGAGGATTTATGGCGTCGAAGATGTCCATGGCCTTTGATCCGACGACGTGCTGGTGCTCGATCAGTCCAATGCTGTCGCCGACTACGCCCAGCGTGATGAAATCGTCTTGCGTTTGCGTCTCGGCAACCACTTTGAGGATCTCTCCTGTGTTTTGGTCAAACGTTTCGACTGCCGCCAATACGCTGCCGTTGGACTGAAGGGCAGCCTCGCTCAGAACGCCTTCGGCGCCGTTCTGGTCGATATCGAAGCCGAATATTTGCCCACCAAACTTGCTGTGAACGAAAACCTTACCGGCGCCTACCGCTGGTTTCGGTTGCAGGTCTTTATCATGCGTTTGCGCGAGCGCCGCCCCCGCGGACAAAAGCAGCGCGCCCAAACAGAACAAAAGCCAGGTGGTCTGGGGCCAAGAGACGGGATATTCGCAGGCATCGCCCGCTGCGGGAAACGAGATAACAGCCTGGTTCGTTCGCTTGTGCATTGCATCCTCTCCTCTGGATTTACGTCCCGAAAGCATTCGCGATTGACGGTAAATTATGCAACCAACGTATGCTAGATCGAGCGGCTATTTGTCACGGGTTCGTCAAAACTTTGCAAAGGCATACTGATCGCTCGGAGAGGTTCGCCCGTTCCGAGCGTAGCCGGTTGACCCAGCGCAGACAGCCATGACAGCCGGGCCGCCGTTACTGTAAAATAAGGGTCGACCGAAGAAGACGAGGTGCAGCCGCCCATCTTCCAGCGTGGATTTCCGATTTACTTTCAGGATGGTTTTCCGGGCTGGGTTTCTGAAATATCCCATTCATAATACCCGCGCAGGGATCCGGGCGGATTGCTGCGCACACATCGACAAGATCAGGAGAAGTGAACTATGGCAGTAGGCGCCAAGATCGCAAAAACGGCGGACCGCAAGAAGGTGATGGATACGAGCAAGAGCACGGATTGTCCGAAGTGCGGCAAGACGACGCGCATTGTCAAGCGCATGAAAGACCGCGAGCGCGGCGTCCCGGGCGGGATTTACATTTCGTGCTCGGCGTGCGAGTTCTTCGAGAAGCTGTAGGGACGGTTTATGTGTTCGGGTTGGCCGGAGACGGGATCACCGTCCCTGCTCCGGCTTGTTCTCTTCGACTGAATGTGCACGCTTGGAAGCGGTCGCTACACCGCAACCGTAACCGACGTTTCCGTCCGCGTGACCGGCCGATAAAGCGTATCCCGCTCGACCGGCTCGCGCCCGGCGGCGCGGATTAGGCGTTCCAACTCTTCGCGCCGCATCCCCTGCGGGGTGGTCGCGCCTGCATCGTGATAAATCTTTTCTTCGATTACCGTACCATCCATATCGTCGGCGCCGAAACGTAGTGAAATCTGCGCGATCTTGGCCGTCATCATCTGCCAGTAAGACTTAATGTGCGGGAAGTTGTCGAGCACGAGGCGGCTGACTGCGATCTGCTTGATGTCGAGCATGCCGGTGGTTTTCGGCAGATGTTGCAGCGGAGTGTTATCGGGATGAAATGCAAGTGGGATGAAGGTCTGGAAGCCTCCGGTTTCGTCTTGCAGCGCGCGCAGCTTAAGCAGGTGGTCGACCCGATCCTCGTCGTTCTCAACGTGGCCGTAGAGCATGGTTGCGTTCGATTTCAATCCGATCCGGTGGGCTAGTCTGGCGGTATCGAGCCACTGATCGCCATCGATCTTGTGGTCGCAGATGATATGGCGAACGCGATCGGCAAATATTTCTGCGCCGCCGCCGGGGAGGGAGTCCACTCCTGAGCCTTTGAGCTGTTCGAGCGTCTCGCGGATAGAAAGCTTCGCGCGCTTCGACAAGTACGCGACCTCAACCATGGTGAAGGCCTTAAGATGCACTTGCGGAAAGCGCTGCTTCAGGCCGGAGCAGAGATCGAGGAAATATTGAAACGGCAGGTCGGGATGCAATCCACCGACGATGTGAAATTCGGTAACGGCCTCGCTATAGCCGGAGGCCGCCGTTTCAAACGCCTCATCGAGCGCCATAGTGTAGGCGCCGGGCGCGTCTTTCTTCCGGCCAAAGGCGCAGAGCCGGCAGGCTGCGACGCAGACGTTGGTGGGGTTGATGTGGCGATTGACGTTGAAATAAGTCCTATCTCCGTGCATACGCTCGCGAACCCAGTTGGCCATCCAGCCGACAGCAAGAATGTCCCCGGTGCGGTAGAGAGCGAGGGCGTCGGCGGTATCGAGGCGTTCCCCAGCGATCACCTTCCGGTGAATCGGCGCAAGGCGCGAATCGTCAGTCTGAAATGGATGGTTCTGGAACGAAGGGGCCATCCCTTTGATGATAGCGCAGGAGCGCGCGAGAAGTCACAAAAAGGCGAGGCTAGTGGCCCGCGATGATACGGTCGTGAATCCGGGAGTATTGGTCCTCCGACAACAAGTGACGCCTGACCAGATCGTGAGTGTCGGCGAAGGGACGCGCGGCAATGATGCGGTCCGCCTCGTGGTCAGTGATGCCCGGCAGGGTCAACAGATCTTCGCGTGACGCTTTATTGATGTTGACGGCGCTCTGCCGCCCCATGCCTTCCTTCACGCCTTCCACGACGGCTTGGGTATCCCTTCGCGCCGTCGCAGTCGCCTCCGCGGTGCGCTGGCGGATCTCGTCGGGATTCTCGTTGCTGCATGCGGCACCGCCTGCCAACAGAACGACCAGGAGAGCGAAGGAAGCGAGGCGGAAGTGTGGACTGTGCATGCAGATCTGATGCCGCCGGCGAATTTGCGGTTGGCGCTGAATTCCATCCCCACCTCGCTTTCTCTCGATTGCTGCGGGCGCGGCGTTCCCGCGGTAACCTCTGGTTCTGAAGTGCATCTAACTAAGTGGCTTGGGTCGAGCGCGCCCTCCGCTGGCATTACGAATTTCACATGTGACCGGGCAAGTGTGGCCAAGGAGGTTTTGGATGAAAAGCGCTATATGGAGTATCTTCTTTTTGACCGCTGTAATGGCTGGCATCGCGCCGGCACAGAACAGCGTTAGCCAGACACCGCAGTCTCCCTCCGCGCCCCAATCGTCGACTCCCGCCTTGCGGCCTGGCTTCCGACCTGGCCACTCTTCGGTCGCTATCCGTCCTGTACAATTTGCCTTCGATGAATTGGTTCGCGAAATGGTGGCTTGTCGCCTTTAGCACACTGCTGCTGGTTGCGGCAGCGCAGGCCGAACCTGCCGCGCAGCTCAATCCCACCGGCTACGTCAACGACTTCGCCCATGTTCTCGATCAGAGCACCATTGCGCAGATGGACGACATCTGCCGGCAGATCGACGAGAAGGCGCACGCCCAGATCGCGGTGGTGACAGTTCGCTCGCTCGATGGTTCCGATATAGAGAGTTATGCTGTCGATCTCTTCCATCGCTGGGGAGTGGGTAACAAATCCACCAACCGCGGCGTGCTGATTCTTTATGCCATCGACGATCATCACGCTCGCATTGAGGTCGGCTACGGGTTGGAGCCGATCCTGCCCGATGGAAAAGTTGGCGGCTTTCAGCGGGAGGCCATCCCGCTCATGCGCAGCGGGAACTATAGCCAGGCGCTGCTGCTGGTCACTTCGCGCGTGGCGCAGGTCATCGCGCAGGATGCGGGAGTGCAGATCACGACACCGCAGCTCGCGCCAGTTCCGGCAGAACCGGTCGAGCAACCGAGCAGAGGAATGTCGGCGGGGGGAATAATCCTGCTGATTGTTGTTGTAATCATCGTCCTCGTTACCCCGCTTCGCACGATACTCTTCTGGATACTCTTTTCTGGAATATTCGGCGGTGGCCGCGGATTCGGCGGAGGAGGTTTTGGCGGGGGTGGCGGGGGCTTCGGCGGAGGGGGTGGTTTTGGTGGATTCGGCGGCGGGAGTTCGGGCGGCGGCGGGGCGAGCAGCAGCTGGTAGCGAGCGAGGTAAAAATGATTCCGGAACAAAAGATGAACGAATTTGTCAGGCGGCTGCGAGAAGCCGCCGGAGCGAACCTGGAGAGCGTGATCCTGTTCGGGTCCGCGGTGGCGGGAGATTTTCATCCCGAATTCTCGAATGTGAATTTATTCTGCGTGATTCGCGACAGCTCGTTTGCCGCGCTGCGGGCTTTGGCCCCGGCTGTGAAATGGTGGGATGCGCAAAAGCAGCCTCCACCGCTGTTCATGACCCGTGACGAGATTGCGGGTTCCACGGATGTGTTTACCATCGAGTTGATCGATATGCAGCAGCATCACCGAGTTCTGTTTGGCGAGGATGTGGTTCAGGGCTTGTCGATTCCGGCAAACTTGCATCGCGTCCAGGTGGAATACGAGCTGCGGGAAAAGCTTGCTCTTTTGCGCCAGCACCTGCTGCTGGCATCAGGCAACGACTCACGCATGTGGGAATTGCTGCTGCGATCGGTCTCCTCGTTCGCCACGCTATTCCGGCACGCGTTGATTGTGCTGGGTTACGATGCGCCGGTGGGAAAGCGCGAAGCCGTGCAGGCATTGTCGAAGCAGATTGGGTTTGATGCCTCCGGCATCCTGCAGGTGCTGGACGTCCGGGAGAAGAAATCAGACCGCAGAAAGCTCAATGAAGCCGACGTTTTCTCTCGATATCTCACCGCAGTGGAGCAGGCTGCCTCGGCAGTTGATAAAATACTCGACTCGGGTACCGCGGGCTCTTAGGAGAGTTTGCGGATGCGGTTTCCAGGAGAATTCATGAGCAAGGCACTGATCGTGGTGGTTGTTATCGTGGCGCTTCTGTTGCTCGTTGTATTGTTTACCTTCGGCCAGTACGTCAGCGTGAAAAACACGCTCGTCAGCAAAAATGAGGCCGTCAAGGCCGCCTGGTCGCAGGTCGACATTGTGCTGCAGCGCCGCGCCGACCTGATCCCCAACCTGGTTGAGACAGTGAAGGGCTACGCGCAGCAGGAAGTTACGGTGTTCGGCGATATCGCGAAGGCGCGCTCCGCGCTGCTTTCCGCAGGCACACCGCAAGAGAAGATCGCCGCCAACGGCCAGCTCGATGGAGCACTCGGGCGCTTGCTGCTGGTGGTCGAGAATTATCCCCAGTTGAAGTCGAACGAGAATTTCCTGCGCCTGCAGGATGAACTTGCCGGCACGGAGAATCGTATCGCAGTCGAGCGCAAACGCTACAACGATACTCTGCAGGATTACAACACCTACGTGCAGCAGTTTCCCAACAGCTTTTTCGCTGGGATTGCTGGATTCAAGCCAAACGAAGCATATTTTGAGGCTTCGCCGGCATCGCGCGAAGTTCCGAAGGTGAACTTCTCAAGTCCGGGGGCGGCGGCGCCGCAAGCCGCGCCACAGCCGGCACCTGCACACTAACGGTCCGCGTGCGGAAAGCTTCGACGGCGCCAACATCAGGCTGCGGATGCAACCCCATCAGTGGCCCGGTTAGAAGGGTCGTAGAACGACGAGCGTCGCCAACGTCACGATACAAAGACCAAGGATCGCTAGTGAAAGCTTCTCGCTTCTTTTTACACCCTTCCACATGCTCGATTTGGTTTCCATGGCTCTGCTAGTTTGCCGCGACGAGCAAATCGAGACAATGGCTCGACCGTGGCTGGCACCGGGGTAACGTGCCTGAAGTACGCGTGAGGCTTGCTGTGAAGGCTTGCCGAATAACTTTTCCGTGACCCTGGTTAGCCTACTGAGCTCCGGCAGGCAGTTCCCAACCTTCGTCCTTCATTTTGTTGTTGCTCCAGCGCTGCAGGTGCTCGAAGAGAGCGGGATCGATGACGGCGAAGCGAAGCCCGACACGACCTTCGCCGCCGAACCAGACGATCCGCGCCTTCGCCCGGAAAATGGTTTCGCTGTCGGGAAGCGGGAAGCTCACATCAAGCAGGCCGGTAAACTTCATCGGCTCTTTCAGCCCATCGAGTCCCATGCCGCCGGTGCTGAGGTTTACGCCCTGAACGCTGGCTTCATCCCCGTGCTGATTCTTCAAACTAACGGAAATCTGAATGCGAGCGCGGAAGAACTTCTGCTGCTCGAGGCTGATGAATCCCAGAGAGTTCGTGCCTTCGCCTGGGTTGACATTGATGTTGTATTCCTTGAGCTTGCGGCTAAGCGTGCGGCGGGAGATGCCGAGCTGTTCCGCAGCCTGACTGCGATGGCCGCCGCTGCGCTCCAAAGCACGGATGATCATCTGCTCTTCCATGCTGTCGAGATTGCCGACCGGCATCGAGGCGGAGTGCCTCTGAGCGACTGGATTGCCCGACATCGCGTCCGTAATTTGTGTGTTCTGGATTTCGGGATGGCGCGACTCCACCGCGACTCGAGCGATGAGGTTGCGGAGTTCGCGAACATTGCCCGGCCAGGAGTGCGAGAGCAAGGCCGAGACCGCATCGGGCGTGAAAGAAGCGGCGGGTGCTTTGAGTTTGAGGAAGTGCTCGGCCAGCGCGACGATGTCCTCGGGGCGCTCGCGCAGCGGAGGCACGCGCAGTTGGAACTGGCCGAGTCGATGAAAAAGATCCTGGCGAAAGCGCCCCGCCGTCACCGCAGCGTCGAGATCCTGATTCGTGGCAGCGACGATGCGAACGTCGACTTTAATCTTTCGATGGCCGCCCAGGCGATAGAAAGGGTAACCATCCAGTACGCGCAACAGCTTCACCTGCGTTTGAAGCTGCAACTCGCCAATTTCGTCGAGGAAGAGAGTGCCCTTGTCGGCAAGTTCGAACAGGCCGGGCTTGGAGGCATCGGCGCCGGTGAATGCTCCTTTTTCGTAACCGAACAATTCGCTCTCAACCAGGTTTTCGGGCAGGGCGGCGCAGTTTATGTCAACCCAGGGCCGGCTGCGCCGGTGCGAGGATTGATGAATGGTGCGCGCGATAAGCTCCTTGCCGGTTCCGGTTTCACCCGTGATCAGCACGCTTTCGGTGTGGCCGGCAACGCGATCCACCATACGCATAAACCGGTGCATCAGTGGGCTGGCCAGGATAAGCTTGGCGCCGTCGAGGTCGCGCGAAACGGTGTGGACAGTCTCGTCATCTTCTTCTTCCGCGCCTGGCGGCTTGACCTCACGTGGCTCCGGGATTGATTTCTCCTCCGCCACGGAGAGCATGGCGATCATTCCAGTCGGCGTCGAGCCGCCATCGCGCAATAGCGTGACTGCGAACTCGGCAGTGAAGCGCTTCTGAGATTTACTGTGACACTCCAGTGAAGACCGATACTGACCGTTCTCCAATACCTCTGCGAGTATCGTCTTCTGAAGCTGAAGCGGCTTGGGTCCGTTCTTACCGGCGAGCAGCGCTCCCAGCGTTCGGCCCAGAACTTCAGCGGGGGTATAGCCGAACAGGTTCAGAGCTACCTGGTTGCAACCTGTGATTTTTCCCTCGATATCCGCGGATAGAACTGCGGTATCGCTAACTCGCGTGGTATCGAGTGCGGCTTGCCCGAGGTCGGAGCCCGCGCCGCCTTTGTCAGGGCTGACCGATTCCTGAACTTCCGAGTTAAGGTTGACTGACATTGCGCGTTTGGAGTTGATCTTGACACACGCGACAGAAATTGCAGGAAGTATGCGTCGCGGGTGGGTAACGAAGGTAATGGTTACCTTTTGTAAACGACAGACAGTCGGGCTAAGACCTGATCCAAACATCGGGAGAGAATTAGTCATTTCCTATGGTTACGTCGGTAAGCTACTTAAAAGCCCCTAATAACAATACGATTTGAGTGATCAGGCTCAGTCAGAGGTGTGCGCGGATACCCGTCCTCGCGCCCCTCGGCGGAGTCTGTCGCCTCCCCTTCAACAAAGTAACGAGCCAATGTCGACTCGAACGAAACTATTTGTCGGGATCACAGTCTCGCTCGGGGTAATGGTGCTGTGCTCCGCCCTGTGGCACTGGCAGTCGACTGACCTGACACGCTTCGCCTGCTATCTGGCGGTGGCCGTCCTGGCCTCGAGCCTCAAGGTGCAATTGCCCGGCATCGACGGCACCATGTCGGTGAATTTCCTTTTCATTCTTCTCGGTGTGATGGAGCTGAGCCTGCCGGAAACGCTGGTGATTGGCTGCACCGCCACCCTGGTGCAGAGTGTATGGCAGACGCGGAACCGGCTGGATCCGATCAAGGTCCTATTCAACGTCTTTGGCATGATGGCCAACGCCAGCGCTTTCTGCTATGTCACCTATCACTGGCTCGACGGGAGGATGGCGAGCAATAAACCCATCCTCTTGATGGTGGCCGCGCTGGTCTTCTTCCTGGCGAACACGCTGCCGGTTTCGATGGTCATCGCCCTCACGGAAAATAAATCCAGCCGGAGAGTGTGGCAGGAGTGCTATTTCTGGTCGTTTCCCTACTATCTAGTGGGTGCGGCCGCGGTGGGACTGGTAGGCATTATCAACCAGCGCGCCGGATGGCAGACGTCGCTGCTTGTGCTGCCGCTGATCTATTGGGTCTATCGTTCCTATCGACTCTATCTCGGACGGCTTGAGGCTGAGAAGGAGCGGGTGGAAGTTGAGAAGCGGCACGTGGAGCAGATCGCTTCACTGAACATGCGAACTATCGAGGCGCTCGCCCTCGCCATCGAAGCCAAGGATCACACCACGCATACGCATCTGCAACGGGTGCGGACATACGCAGTGGAAATCGCCAAAGAGATCGGCCTCTCGCCAGACGAAATCGAGGCATTGCGGGCTGCGGCGTTGCTGCACGACATTGGCAAGCTGGCGGTGCCGGAGCACATCATTAACAAGCCGGGCCGGCTCACTCCGGAAGAGTTCGAGAAGATGAAGGTGCATCCCATCGTGGGTGCGGAAATTTTGGATCGCGTCGCCTTTCCCTATCCCGTGGCGCCGATTGTGCGCTCTCATCATGAACGGTGGGATGGTTCGGGATATCCCGCGGGACTCAGCGGCGAGGGGATTCCCATCGGGGCGCGGATTCTGGCGGCCGTCGATTGTCTTGACGCACTGGCTTCAGATCGGCAGTACAGGCCCGCGATGCCGCTGGACCAAGCCATGGATAAGGTGAAAGAGCGCTCCGGAACCTGGTTCGATCCGAAAATCGTGTCGGTCCTGGAGAGCCGTTACGTGGACCTGGAACGCATTGCGCAGACGCACGAAGATGGCTTTGTCCCCTCCGGATTCTCGAAGGACCTGCATGTGGAGCGGGGTCAAGCTCCGGCTACCGGATTCGAGAAATGGGCCGACACCTCGCAAAATGAATCGGACTTTTTGACCTCGATCGCGTCGGCTCGCCAAGAGGCGCAAGCCATGTTCGATCTGAGTCAGGATCTTGGGAATTCGCTGAGTCTGAGCGAAACACTTTCGGTGTTGTCGATGCGCTTGCGCAAGCTGGTTCCCTACGATTCCATCGCAGTATTCGTGAATCGCAATGGCTGGTTGCTGCCGGAGCTGGTGAGCGGGGAAAACTTTCGGGTCCTGTCGTCGCTGAAGATTCGCGTCGGCGAGGGCTTATGCGGCTGGGTGGCGGAGAACTGCAAGCCCATCATCAATGGCAACCCGCAGGTGGAGGCGGGATACGCCGCCGACCCGAAAACCGCGACCTTATCTTCGGCGTTGGCAGTGCCTTTGCAGGGATTGACTGGCGTGGTTGGCGTGCTCGCCATGTATCACTCCACTCCGGACGCTTTCACCCCGGACCACTTGCGGATACTGCTGGCCGTGGCTTCCAAAGTGGCTCTGTCAGTGGAGAACGCGCTGAAGTATCAGCAGGCGGAAAGTTCGGCGACCACAGACTTCCTCACGGGTTTGCCCAATGCGCGCTCGCTGTTTGTGCATCTGGCGCAGGAGGTGGCGCGCTGCCGCCGCATGAAGACTACGCTGGCCGTAATGGTCTGCGATATCGACGGGCTGAAGAAGATCAACGATTCTTTTGGTCACCTGGAGGGCGACAAACTACTGCGCGAGTTCAGCGCGCGGTTGAAGGACGCTTGCCGCGGCTACGACTATGTGGCACGCATGGGCGGCGATGAATTTGTGGTTACCGCTCCGGGACTCACGCGCGAGGCGGCCGAGGAAAAGATTGTTCGTTTGAACGAAGCGGCCATCGAGGCCGGACGCCAGACTTGCGGACGCGACTCAATCACGCTGAGCGTGGGAACGGCCTTCTGTCCGGAAGATGGGTATGAAGTCGAGGCGTTGCTCGCCGAAGCTGACCGCCGCATGTACTCGGTGAAGCAGATCCACCATGCGCTAGTCACTGCCAGCCAGAAGACGATGGCGCTCGGCGCTTCGGGGGAATGATGCGGAGTCTGCGATGGAAAATTGCCGGACATGCGTTGTCCCTGCTCGCGACCCTCATTCTTGGGGGCTTGCTTTCCGCCACGCTGGTGCGGCTCGCTCCGGGATTCGACACGGATGAACGGGAACTTGATCCGCACTTGAACGCGCAGAGCCTGCAGGCGTTGCACGATGCCCGGCGTCAGGACCACAACATCCTGCACTTTTATTTCTCGTACATGACGCGAGCCGCGCATGGCGACCTGGGAACCTCGCTCGCCCTGGGGCAACCGGTCCGCACGCTGCTGCGCGACCGCGCACCTCTCACTCTGCGCCTGCTGGCCACCGGCCTCGCACTGGCCTGGATGCTCGCGCTCACCCTGGCGCTAAGCGCGGCCTGGCTTCGGCTTTCGGTCTATGACACGCTCACCACGGTTGTCAGCGGGACATTTCTTTGCATTCCGGCCGCGGTGCTGGCACTGCTCTCGGTGCTGTGGAATGTGCCCGGCTCCCTGGCGATTGCGCTGATTGTGTTCCCGCACACCTACCGTTACGCTCGCAATCTGCTGGTGAAGGCCTACTCGCAGCCTCACGTCATCACTGCCCGAGCGAAAGGGGTTGGAGAGCTTCGCATTCTCTTCTGGCATGTGGTGCCGGTGGTGACGCCGCAACTGCTGGCAGTGGCGGGGGTCTCAGTAAGCATGGCGGTGGGAGCGGCCATTCCAGTGGAAGCGCTGTGCGGCCTCGCCGGTATCGGGCAACTGGCGTGGCAGGCGGCATTGGCCCGCGACCTGCCGCTGCTGCTAAACCTCACGATCCTCGTGACGCTGGTAACCTTGCTGGCAAACTCCGGAGCAGATGTAATCGGTCATGTGGTGAAGGGCCAGGCCGCATGAGTCTGTGGCGAAAACTGGCCTGTGGGATATTGGCGCTGGTGCTGGGCGCGGCGCTGGCAGCAAACTGGCTGGCTCCGGCGGGATACGCCAAACAGTACCGTGAGGCGACAGATTCATCGCCTTCGCGCACTCACTGGCTGGGAACCGACGAGATTGGACGCGACCGTTTCGCGCGTTTGCTCTACGGAACTCGCATTTCTTTGCTGCTGGCTCCGGCTGCGGCCTTGCTTTCAACGTTGATGGCCGCGCTTATTGGCGGGCTGGCGGGATATCTGGGCGGGATCTGGGCGCGGATGGCGATGGCCGTGACGGACCTCTTTATGTCGCTGCCCTGGCTGTTTTTGCTGATCACGGCGCGGGCGCTGATGCCGCTCAATGTGTCGCCCGTGGTTTCAGTGCTGGTGACCTTTATGCTGCTGGGTCTTCTGGGCTGGACGACGGCGGCGAGAGTTTTGTGTACGACAGCGGGATCGCTGCGCACTTCGGATTTTATCCGGCAGGCACGAGCTGCGGGGCTGCCTAAACAACGACTGTTTTGGATGCACGTGGTTCCGAATCTGAAGCCGGTGCTCTACGCGCAGTTTTGGATTTCGATTCCGGTCTTCATCCTGGCGGAGGCGAACCTGGGGATTCTCGGGCTGGGCGTGGCCGAGCCCCTGCCGTCGTGGGGAAGTCTGCTGAAAGAGTTGGAAGGACTGGTTTCCGTGGGCGAAGAGCCGTGGAAGTTTGTGCCCTTGATTTTGCTCGTCGTCGTCGTAACGTCGTTTCAGCTTTTGCTTTCCAGGCAGGAGGAGGTGGCCGCATGAATAACCACGAACAAAACTCAGAACGGTTGGCAAATCCATGCGGGAAGGTAATCGCAGTCGCGGTGCTGTGCCTGGGATTTCTGCTGGGACAAGCAGGAGCTCAAGGCGGCGGCGAACTAAGGTTTTGCCTGCGCAATGAGCCGAAGACGTTCGATCCCCTTAAGGTGGAAGACGACGCCTCGGCCGCGATCCGTTACTTGACTGGAGGAGTGCTGGTACGGGTAAACCGGCAGACTCAGGAGCTTGAACCGGAGCTTGCGCTCTCGTGGAAGGTCTCAAAAGATGGGCGGCAAATCTCTTTCCGGCTGCGCAGCGGAGTTTCTTTCTCCGACGGTACCGCTTTTTCCGCCGAGGACGTAGCTTACACGGTTCAGCAATTGATGGACCCGGCTTTGCATTCGGCCACAGGTGACGCATTCCGCTCGGGTACGGGAAGCGTGGAAACGAAAGTGATTTCTCCGGCGCAGGTTTCGATTCGTTTTCCGGCGCCGGTTGCCGGGCTCGATCGCCTTTTCGATCAGGTCGCAATTCTTTCCGAGCACTCGCCGAAAAAAGAAATGGCCGTGCTCGGACCATTCATGGTGGCCGATTACAAACCCGGCTCCACGGTGCTCTTGCAGCGCAATCCTTATTACTGGAAGACGGACGAACAAGGGCGGAAGCTGCCCTATCTGGATTCGATCGAACTCGACATTCAGCCCAACCGCGACGTGGAAATGCTGCGCTTCAAGCGCGGAGAGCTCGACCTGATCAATTCCCTCGACAGTGAATATTTCGACAAGCTGGCTGCCACTTCGCCCCAGCTCGTGCACGATGCGGGACCGTCGCTCGACAGCGAGCAACTCTGGTTCAACGAGGTGGCGAAGGCTCCAATACCAAGCTACAAGAAGAACTGGTTTCGTTCGGTGAGCTTCCGCCGAGCAATTTCTGAAGCGATCAATCGCGACGACTTAAGCCGCATCGTCTTCCATGGACATGCCCAGCCGGCCATGGGCCCGTTCTCTCCGGCAAATAAGTTCTGGTTCAACAGCAAGCTCAAGCCCCAGGCCTACGACCCGGATGCGGCATTGAAGGCTCTGCAGACCGACGGCTTCCGCATGGAGAACGGAACACTCAAAGACAAAGACGGCAACGAGGTTGTTTTTTCCATCATCACGAATGCCGGCAACAAGGCGCGCGAACGCATGGCCGTGCTGATTCAGGATGATCTACAAAAGATCGGCATCCATGTGAACGTGGTGACGCTCGACTTCCCTTCCCTGATTGAGCGCATGACGCAGACCTTCGACTATGAGGCCATCATTCTCGGCCTGACCAATGTCGATCTCGATCCGAACGGAGAGATGAACGTGTGGCTGAGCTCTTCGGAAAATCATCAGTGGAATCCGCAGGAGAAAACTCCCGAGACTTCATGGGAAGCCGAAATTGACCGGCTTATGCGGGCGCAGGCTTCCTCCAGCGATGCGAAGCAACGGAAAGAAGCATTCGATCGCGTGCAGGAAATCGTGGTTGAGCAGGAACCATTTATTTTCTTGATTAACAAGAACGCTCTTTCCGCAGTTTCGACGACGGTACACGGCGCCGCTCCAGTGATTCTGTCGCCACAGACATTCTGGAATGCCGAACGGCTCACTGTTTCGAAGTAGGTGCGGATCTTTCCACGGATTCTCACGGATTCATGCGGATCGGAATTCAGCGAATTGCTGAGATTGAGAGCGGTCATGTCATCCATTTCGCCAGACCGGATTCTGTTATCGGCTCGCTTTTCCGTACGGTATGCGGGCAAGCCGCCGGTTCTGCGCGGCGTTCAAATGGAAATCCGGTGCGGTGAAGTGCTGGGGTTAGTGGGGCAAAGCGGCTCGGGCAAGAGCACGCTGGCCATGGCGATTCTCGGCCTCCTCGACAAGAAGCGCTCGCAAGCCGAAGGGACAATCAGATTTCAGGAGTCTGAGCTCTTGCAGCTTTCGGAGCGTGAACTGCGCGCGCTGCGGGGGCGCGCCGTCGCGCTGGTATTGCAGAGTCCTCTATCTTCTCTGAATCCCGCGCTCAAGATTCGCACCCAGCTCAAGGAAGCGTGGCGGGCGCATGCCTCGGGCACGAGCACGGACTGCGCGAATGCAATCCGGACTTCTCTGCAAAGCGTTTCCTTGCCCTCCGACGACGATTTCTTGCGCAAATATCCCTCGCAGATGAGCGTAGGACAGGCGCAGCGCGTGCTGATTGCCATGGCGGTCATGCATCGTCCCGCGCTACTGATCGCCGACGAAGCCACCAGTGCTCTCGATGTGATTACGCAATCCGAAATCCTGGCGCTGTTTCGCGAACTGAACCGCTCTACCGGGATGGCTATTCTTTACATCTCTCATGATCTTGCTTCGGTGGCGGGAATTTGCGACCGCATCGCCATTCTTCACCATGGCGAGATCGTCGAGTGCGGAGCCACCGATCAGATCTTCACCCATCCCCAGCATGAATACACCCAGCGGCTAATGGCCGCGATGCCGCGGCTGGCGACTAAGCCGCAGCCCCAGACTAAGACCGCGACCGCCCGGTAATTTCCTCGCGTGTTGTTTGGCCTCTGCGATGTTCTATGGCGCAACCCGTCCCGCCCCCGCCTTTACCCTACGTCACTCGCGCCGTAACCCGGATGAGCAAACCAGGGTCACGAGTATCCGATGCGACAAAATGGCCTGCGCCCCAAGGCAAGAGACAGATTGGCTCTGTGAGGATTCCCATCATCCCCGTAAGCCATTCAATCTAATGATTTACGTCGTGGAACATTGGTGCCGGGCGTGCAAGAGCAGTACGGGATTTGAAGGCTGGACTCTGGCTGACGGCACGGGGCGGAAGCCAAGACGCAACAAGAAAAGGTGATATTTCATGTCGCACACAATGAAACCGAAGAGCTCGGCCCGAGGCCAGCGCCACAGCGCTGCCTGGGGAAAACGCCTGGGCATGCTGTTGCTCATCGTGGTCGCGGAGGCGGCTTTCGCCGCAGTCGCGGAAGGCGACGGCAAACTAGTGGGCAAGTTCGCCCCGGACTTGACGCCTACGCTGGCGCGAGCTCATCAGGGCCTGGCTGCCGCCAACGAGACTGTGCAGGTCATCGTGCAGTACAAGCAGGTTCCACAGGCGGAGCAAGAAAGTAAAGTGCAGCGACTCGGCGCCCGCCTGAACCATCGGCTGGGCATGGTCAAGGGCATCGCGCTCACCATTCCAGTGAGCGCTCTCCCTGCCTTGGAGGCTGACCCCGAGATTCTTTCCGTGACCGTCGACCATCCCATGAAGGAACTGGACGATGTCTCGGACGTGGCCACAGGCATGCCCTCAGCCTGGTCTGCCGGCTATAACGGAGCGGGAGTTGGCGTGGCGGTGATCGACAGCGGCATTAACGACAGTCATCCTGACCTGAAAGATTCGACTGAATCTCATTCGCGTGTAGTTTATCGCCAGGATTTCACCGGCACCTCAAACACGAACTCCAGAGGCGGACAGTATGACCTGTACGGTCACGGCACGCACGTCGCCGGAATCATCGGCGGCAACGGCTATCTCTCTGGCGGGAATTACCAGGGCGTGGCCTCCGGCGTGAACTTCGTGGATCTTCGCGCTCTGGACCTTAATGGTTCCGGCAGCGACAGCAGCGTGATCGCAGCCATTCAGGAAGCGATCGCACTCCAGAGCACGTACAACATCCGAGTGATCAACCTGTCGCTGGGGCGCGGTATTTACGTCAGCTACACGCAGGATCCTCTTTGCCAGGCGGTGGAATCGGCGTGGAAAGCCGGCATTGTGGTGGTAGTAGCGGCGGGCAACTACGGACGCGTGAGCTTCAACGGCAGCGACGGGTTTGGAACCATCACTGCTCCGGGCAATGATCCCTATGTGATCACCGTGGGCGCCATGAAGAGCAACGGATCGTCCGCGCCATCGGCCGAAACGAAAGCGAGTTTTAGCTCTAAGGGTCCCACCACTTACGACCACGTGGTGAAGCCTGACATTATGGCTCCGGGCAACGATGTCGTCTCCCTGGCAGTCCCTGGCGCTACCCTGGAGACAGAATATCCAGCGGAACTGGTCACGGGCAATGACGGAAACAATGACTATTTCACTTTGAGCGGCACGAGTATGGCGACCCCGGTTGTCACTGGGGCCGTTGCACTGCTTCTGCAGCAGAATAGCCAGCTCACTCCGGATCAGGTGAAGGCACGCCTGATGAAAACTACCTATAAGTCGCTTCCGTTCTCCACCAGCGCCTTTGTTCCTCATCTTCAGCAGAACTTCACCGATTTTTACGATCTGCTCTCGGTCGGCTCGGGGCTGCTGGATATGCAGAACGCGGTCGTCAGCACCGATCTCGCTCCGGCCACTGTAGGCGCAGCGCTGTCCCCCTCGGTCGTCTACAACCAGTCCACCGGCGTAGTTTCCCTGGTGGAGGGAAACGGCAGCGTGGCGGCCGGTTCCGTGGTGTGGGGTTCTTCTGTGGTATGGGGAGCGTCGGTAGTTTGGGGTGCAAACGTAACTGGTAGCTCGGTGGTCTGGGGCGCTTCGTTGCCCTGGAATAACAATCTGTTGAGCGCCTTCAGCGTGGTCTGGGGTTCGAGCACCGCCACGGGCACGCAAGCCGCGAGTGTAGTTTGGGGTGCGGCGGTCTCGACGGCCGACGGCGCGTTCTCCGATGCGGGAGACGACGAGCAATAGCCGTGTGGAATAGAGCCAAGGAAAGGAGACGGCCATGCAGAACAACACACGGCTAACGAAGGCATTTATCGCAGCAATGGTGCTGGCAGCGATGGCGGGCACTGTCTACTCGGGACTGGCAAGCCATACGCTGCACCCGCCATACGCCCTGGCTGTCATGGTGCTGGCGGCGGCGACGTCGCGGATGAAGATCAAGCTGCCGGGCGTCGATGGCAACATGTCTGTCAACTTGCCCTTCCTTTTGATGGCAGTCGTCAACTTGAGCGCTCTCGAGGCCGTCTTCATCGCGTGTGTATCGACGGTGGTGCAGTGCTGGCCAAAAGCGGGCGGCAAGTTTAAGCGCGAGCAAATGCTGTTCAACGTCAGCATGATGGCATTCGCAACCAGCGTGGCGAACTTGATCTGGAACGCAGGCTGGCTGGGAAGGACCGCCTGGGCTTCAGAACCGTTGATGCTGGCTTCTGCTACCGCCGCCTTCTTCCTGGGGCAAACGGCTCCGGTAGCAGGCATCATCAAACTGGCCGAGGGCACGGCGGTGCACCGCGTCTGGTTGAGCATCGTGCAGCTGTCATTTCCCTATTACGTACTTAGCGCAGGGATGACGTCGATGGTGAACATGGTCAGCCATCATCTGGGCTGGCAGGCAGCGTTAGTGGTCTTCCCGGTGATGTATGGAATCCACCGCTCCTACCGGTTATATTTTGGCCGGGCGGGTCAGGCTCTGCGCACCGCGCCTCTGGCGAAAGCGGCTGGCGCGGGAGCATAAGGAAGTTCGCGGTTAGTACGCAATCAGACTACATGGTTTGAAACTACCTGTTTGAGTGGCGGCTCTAGTTCGGAGGCGGAACCTCAGCCAACGGTCAGAAGGATCAGCTTTTCTTCACTGCCGGTCCCAACGATACGGGTGGCTTCTTCGGAGACATCATTTACAGACCCGCAAAGTAATCACGAACGCAAAGGCCGCCCTTTCGCAGGCGGCCTTTGCTTGCTATCTTGTCAAATCGGAGGTTAGTTAGGCATAACCACGGTGTCGATTACATGAATCACACCGTTTGACTGAAACACATTCGGGATGGTCACCATCGCGGTCTCACCCTTCTCGTCTTTCAGCATGATGCCCCCTTCGTGCAGAGACGCCCATAGTTTGCCACCTTCCACGGTGGTAAGTGCGGCCGTCCCGTTGCCCTCCTTGATCTGCTTTTTCAACTCGGCTGCGCTCCACCTTCCCGAGACCACATGGTAGGTGAGCACCTTGGTCAGGAGCGCTTTGTTCTCGGGCTTCAAAAGCGAATCCACCGTGCCGGCTGGCAGCTTGGCGAAAGCCTCGTTGGTCGGCGCAAACACTGTGAACGGTCCCGGACCTTCCAGCGTTTCCACCAATCCAGCAGCTTTCACAGCAGCCACCAGAGTCGTGTGATACGCGGAATTCACCGCGTTCTCGATGATGTTCTTTGTGGGATACATTTCCTGTCCGCCGACCATCGGATTCTTCATCCCAGCCACGGCAGAACCTACGGCCATCGCAACCATTGTCACCACAACTGCAAATTTCCTGTTCATACTCGATCCTTTCAGAGTTGATTTCTTGAAGCCACCTACAGTACGAACGAACCCTGAATTTGGATTGAGATGAGGTTTAGAAGAGCAGATCGATTGGTGTCCCTTTTCTCGCGGAGATGTGTTCCTGTGAGGATTAAGAGGAGCCCGATCCAGCGGCGCGATAGCCGATCGCTTCTGATCGGTTGGTTGCTAGCAGCTTCAGAATGGCCTCGTGGTCGACGGGCTTGGAGAACAGGTAGCCCTGAGCGCGCTCGCAGCCGAGGCCTTTGAGCAGATCCAGCTGCGCCTGCGTCTCCACGCCTTCAGCTACCAGCTTGAGCCCCAGACTATGGGCCAGCATGATGATCACGCGGACAATTTCGAACGTTTCGTGATCGCTGTCCATGCGTGATACAAAGATGCGGTCGATCTTCAGAGTGTCGACACGGAAGCTTTGCAGCCGGCTGAGCGACGAGTAGCCAGTGCCGAAGTCATCGATGTCCAGGCCAACTCCGAGCGCCTTCAATCCCGCGAGCATGCCGGCAGACTTTTCTGCGTCGGCCATGGCGATAGTCTCTGTAATTTCAAGATCCACGCAGTGTGGATTCATACCACTCTGTTGCAGCAGTTGGCCGATCTGGGCGGGCAGGTCAGCCTGCGCGAATTGTTTGGGGCTGACGTTTACGCTGAGCGAGAGTGGCGGGTTCGAAGGGAACAGTTGCTGCCACGAAAGCAACTGCTTACAGGCCTCGGGAAGCAATTGCCGGTTAATGGAGAGGATGATGCCAGTCTCGTCGGCGACCGGAATAAAATCGTTTGGCATCACCAGGCCGCGCGGGCTGTGCCAGCGAGTGAGAGCCTCGAATCCCACAATCTGCCCATCTTTCAGCGACACAATCGGCTGGTAGTAAACGCGAAACTCTCCCTGGTCGACCGCGCGGCGCATATCCGTCTCAAGCTGCAAGCGCTTGAGCGCGCCGGAATGCATGGCATTGTCGAATACTTCGCAGCGCGCTTTGCCGGTTTGTTTGGCCCGGTACATCGCGATCTCCGCGTCGCGCAGCACGTCCTGGGGTTCGGCAGTCGTGCTACTGTTGAAAGCGATACCGATGCTGGCCGTGACGACGATTTGATGGCCATCGACCTCGAAGGGGACGGCAAGTTTCTGCTGGATGCGCTCGGCTACGCGAACGCCATCACTGGCGTCGCGCAACTCTTCTGCCAGCACGGCGAATTCGTCTCCACCTGGCCGCGCCAAGGTATTGTCAGAAAGAATCCGTTCCTCGTTTTCGTCCTGGCCCGGACGCGAAACCGTGTCGGCACGGCGCAGGCAAGTAGTCAGCCGCTGCGCAATCTGGACGAGCAATGCGTCCCCGGAGGTGTGTCCGAGACTGTCATTGAAAACTTTGAAACCATCGATGTCGATGAACAAAATCGCGAATTTGAACTCAGCGTGGCGTTTGAAAGTTGCCAGAGCCCGCGCCACGCGATCGAGAAAGAGCGTGCGGTTGGCAAGATTCGTCAAACCGTCGTGGAAAGCATTGTGCGCCAGCATCTCCTCGGCTCGCTTGCGTTCTGTAATGTCACGGTTAACAACTACCAGTCCTTCGGTTTCGCCGTTGGCTCCGCGAAAGGCGCTGGCAGTGGACTCGAGCACCCGCCACGAGCCATCTTTATGGCGAATGCGATATTCAAGACGCTCGCCGCGGCCCGTGACGCGGGCCTTTTCAGCGGCCCCGAGCACGCGGGCGCGATCGTCGGCATGAATCTGTTCCAGCGCCGACATGGCCAGGTCGTCCTGGCTATACCCGAGAATTTTCTGATAGGCCGGACTGTTGTAAAGGCGGCGTCCGTTCTTGTCGACCACCGCAATCATGTCAGCAGCGTTTTCGCTGATGAGCTGAAAGAGCCGGTCCCGCTCCGCCAGTCGGCGCCGCATGCGTTGCAGTTGTAGATGTTGATAAACGGTGTAGATGTCGAATAACAACACCAGAGCGGCGAGCCCGCGAACCCACTCCCGCAGGTTCAGCGCATAAATTCTGTCGTTTACCAGGTGAAATCCCGGGAACGTCAAGGAAAGAATTCCGAAGGTTAAAATCAGCGTGACCGCGACGGCCAGTCCCCACAGCCACCACTCCCGTCCTTCGACCTGGCGCAGGCGCGGTAAAACGGTTTCACCGACGCTCGCGGGTTGACTCTCCTCATGCATGCGGACGCTGCCTCTTGAATCCGTTGAAAATCGATGCGTGAAGCCCGTCTTTCGTCATATCTCAACCGGGAGCTTCTTGATCGGGTTTCTGCTGGCGAGCCACTCATGCAGAATATTCAGGTCGACCGGAGGAATACGAAGAAACTCACACCCCACTGCACCGTAGGCGCGCGTCCACTGGACACGCGCCTGAATATAGATGGACCGATCTGTGGCCGGTAGCAGCAAGCGAAACGACAGCGTTTCTCCAGCTTTGAACTCCTCTTTGGTACTGAGTCCCACGCCTCCGTCGCCGATGTTTAGGACCATTACTTTCACCACACGGCCCTTTTCGTCGGTCGCGCTCACCGTGCTCATGACGGCATAACGCGTGTGCCGGCGATAGTCATAAAGCATCCTCGAATACGCGGCCTTTAAAGACCTTGTGCCAGACTCCTCCGATATTGGTTTGTGCAGCACAAGATCGGCGCCGGTCACCAGGCAGCCTGTCGTAGATACGGCAACCACCGTGGGTTTCTGCCAACCACTAACCTTGCGAATTCTGTCTACGAACTCCACCGAGTCATCTTCCCAGTCAACGATCACCAGATCCGTGCCGCCTTCCGAAAGTTGATCCATAGCCCTCGACGAATTCAAACAGATGTGGGTGGAGATCGAGAACCGCTCGAGCAATTTGTTCAGAACACAAACCACGGCCGGGTCGCGGGACACCAACAAACACTCGAAGTACATCTCTGCCGTCACACGTCACCCCTCACGCCAAGATGCCCGATAGTTAGCAGAATCTGCATTCGCTTCATCCCTTGCGAGTGGCACGCCTGACAACGCTGATCTCGATAACAATGAGGAAGTTATAAAAGAGGCGCCGCCGTTAAAGTGTCAGAGCATTTTCACTACCAATTGCCCATTCGCTGCAAGCTGTGCTCACCCAGCAACTTGGAAACTACGGCGGACACCACGGTGTACGGAATTCAGATCAGATTCCAGATTCTGAGCGTACGAATTGATTTCAGATTAGGTGGGGCAGAGCTCAAGCGTAGACGATTCCAGGTGAAGGTTATTGGACTTCGATCATGAAGCGCGGCGTGGACATAAGCTCGACGCGAGCTCGTCTCTACGCGATCTCGCCGCCTTTTTCGAGCTTCATCCTTGAAAGTAGTTGGTAAATCGTTGCGCGACCGATCCCTAGAATCTCAGCGGCGCGCGCCTTGTTGCCGCCTACGCGCTCCAGCACCCGCATTACATGACGCCTCTGCAACTCCTCGAGAGAAAAAAGCGCCTCGTCGATTGGAACTTGGTCGCCGGACTGGTTGCGGATTCTGTCGGGCAGGTCGTTAAGATCGAGGAATTTTCCATCCGCCATCATGCAGGCGTTTCCGATCACGCTTTCCAGTTCCCGGACATTTCCGGGCCAGGGATAAATCGCCATGCGAGCCTGCGCCCTCCGGGTCAGGCCTGCAATCGGCTTCGCATATTCAGCGGCAAACTTCTGCACAAAGTACCTCTCGAGAAGCGGGAGATCCTCGCGCCGGCTGGTAAGTGCCGGCAGGCCGATCTCGACTACCGCCAGCCGGTAATAAAGGTCTTCGCGAAATTTGCCTTCCCGCACCATATTTCCCAGGTCTCGATTGGTCGCCGCGATCACTCGAAAGTCCACATCCCGTGAAACCGACGAGCCCACCCTTCGAACGTGATGATCCTGCAGTACGCGAAGCAATTTAGCCTGAGCGCTCGGCGACAGTTCTCCGATTTCGTCGAGAAAGATAATCCCGCCGTCGGCGCTCTCAAACAGCCCAGCCTTGTCCTGGATCGCGCCCGTAAAGGCGCCCTTCACATAGCCGAATAATTCGCTCTCTACCAGAGTTTCGACCAGCGCTGAACAGTTACAAACCACAAACCGGTTCGCCGAAGCAGGACTAAGATGGTGCAATGCCTTCGCGACCAATTCCTTCCCAGTTCCCGTCGCCCCTGTAATGAGGGCAGTCCTGAAGTGCGGCGCAACCCGCCTTATCTTTGCGAACACGTCAAGCATCAACGGGCTGCGACTGACGATGCCTTCGAACTGACACGCTCGGAGCAGTTCCTGATCCAGACTTAAAGTCTTTTGGCGTATTTCTGCTTCCGCCAGGAAGCTCGCCGTGCGATTCCGCAGCCTGCGAAAATCAATAGGTCGCGTGAGATAGTCGCAGGCGCCTTTCTGGATGGCCTCAACGGCCGATTCCGCCGAGTAATGATCGGAGATCAGAATCACGTTCACGGAAGGATCGACGCGAACCATGCGTTCGAGCAAATCCATCCCTGGGGCTTCTGGCGTGGGCAAGTCGAGCACGACCGTCTTCGGCCGAGCCTGCAAGAAAAGTTCGAAACCGGCCTCAGGGTCGTTTGCGGTTAGTATCTCAAAGCCTTCCTGAGCAAGTGCGTCACTAATCGATGCCAGATTCTGCGCGTCTTCGTCAATCGCTAGCAGTTTGAACGTGTTGAGCTTGCTCATTGGTCGAGGGCCGGATCGTGATATCTATCCTTTGTGCGACATAGAATTTAGGACATCAATCAATGCACTTCCATTAGATGCCCACGGCATCCATTAAGGTTTAGCCTTCCATTGTTGTGGAATTTCGCGACGATAGAACCACGGTCAGAGTGCCGGTGTGTTGGGCAGTTGCTGCGGAGAAAGTGCAGCCATAACTCGGCCGCCTTCTCGTCCGCCGGACATTGTTCACGTTCAGGTCTGTCTACCTTTCTCGGGAACAACGGCTGCATAACTGCCTCTATGCAGCCTGACAACAAGCCCAAGGCGATGAAATATTGGAGTGTAAGCCCGCTGAAGTGCTAAATCACGTGGCCGTCCGTTTTGTTACGAAATCCGAACAGAGCCAAATGCAGTTCAGTCAACCACCGGAGCTCGAACGAGTGCGATTTCTCCAGCAGAGATTAGGTCCGACTTGTCCCAACCCTCAAGGTTGTTGTTCATGTCAGTGTCTGTACTCCAGACACTAATCCAGAACTCGTACCCCGCAGCATCCGGGTTGAGCATGCCTTGCTCGAAGCACAATCGGACAAGTGACAGGCATTCTTGAGGTTACGCCGCTTCGGCTGCTTTGGTCCCTCACGTGCCATTGCCTTCGGGTGACTTTATGAAAGAGCACGTCCAACTCGACGGTCTTCTCCTCACCAGTGACACGCGAGTTCTGAGTGTCATGAATCATATTCTGGAAACCTTCGGCATCCAGACCGAGGTTTGCGACGAACTGGACTCTGCCCTGGATGCCGTCACTCACCGCAGGCTTGATGCCGTGATCGTGGACTGGGACGGCTCGTTTGATCCTACGCGCATTGTGAGAGCGACGCGCAAGTCATCCCCGAACAGCAATTCGACCATCGTCGCCATGGTCAATGGACAATCAGAAACGCACGCGCTTCTGGTCGGGGCCAATTTCATGATCCACAAACCGACCGACATCGATCACGCCAGACGTTGTATGCGGGCCGCTTATGGAACCATGCTGCAAAATCGCCGGCGCGCAGCTCGCGTTCCCGTCGACATTGCGGTAGTGGCCAGAGTCGCCGAGGCCGGAGAAATCCAGGCCAAAATCAGCGACCTCAGCGTGGGAGGCCTGGCTTTGCAGTGCCGGCAGCCGTTGCCTGTCAATCGGGAGGTGCTGACGCAATTTTCGCTCCCGGGCGACTCCAGTGTGATTCATGCCACCGGAAAGATTGTAAACGCCAACAGCACAGGGCGGGCAGGAGTGCGCTTTTCATTTGTTCCCGAAGAAGATCGCAACCTGCTGGAAAGTTGGTTGGCGGCCGAGTTGGCTAAGCTGGAGCAGGCTGAGATGCCCACTTACGATGCCGAAGGCAGTGCACATTGAGCGCAGTTGTTAGTTGAATATGCACCAGCGTTCGTCGGCGGCAATGCTTTTTGTTGATCGGGAAACTCGGTACCGCGGTTTGGTCGTCGAGCCGTCTGAACTTGAGGAAGAAGGAAATGCGATTTAGAAGTCTGGCGCAGATGACTTTCTTGCTGACGGCGTCAGCGTTTTCCACGTGGTCGTCCGCGCAGGTCGCTGCGCCCTCGAATATGTCGCCGGGTCGAGCGCTTCCTCTGAGTGCTCAGATGCCATTGACCTTCGAAGCAAACCAGGGGCAAACGGCCTCTGGTGTAAAGTTTCTGTCTCGCGGGAAGGGGTACACGGCATTTCTGACCGCCGGTGGAATGGTTCTGTCGTTGCGTCCCAGTCAACCCCTCCCGGCGCAGCCGGCGAGCAACCTGGCTGCGACAGCCAACTCCCAGCGCCCGCCGAACACTACGCTGCAATTCAAGCTGCTGGGTGCGGCTCAGAATCCGGTTGTCATCGGAGAGGAACCACTACGCGGCAAGATCAACTACTTTATTGGAAGAGATCCTGCGAAGTGGCAGACCAACGTTTCCACTTACGCCCGGGTTCGCTACAAGAACGTTTACCCGGGCATCGATCTCGTGTATTACGGCAGCAATCAGCAACTGGAGTACGATTTTGCCGTCTCGCCGGGAGCTAACCCCAGCCAGATCCGATTCGAACTCACAGGTGCCAACCTGATCGAACTAGACGCGAGCGGAAACCTGGTTTTGCAAACCAACAGTGGCCCGATCCATTTCAAGAGTCCCGTTGTCTATCAGGAATCGAACGGCTCGCGCGTGCCTGTGACAGGCGCATATGTGGTGAACGATCAAACGCATATCTCATTCCAAGTAGGTCGGTACGATTCCAGTAAGCCACTAGTCATTGATCCCGTGCTCGTGTATTCCACTTATTTGGGCGGTAGCGGCGATGAGCAGCCTGCTGGCATTGCCGTGGATACTGCCGGCAACGTCTACGTAGCGGGATATACGGATTCGACTGACTTTCCCCTGGCCGCTTTAGGCACACTGCCTGCAGGCCAGACGCACGTGTTTGTCGCTAAACTCGATCCTACCGGGTCAACCCTGATTTATGCCGACTATATTGGCGGCAACAGCCAGGACTATGGCTATGCGCTGGTGTTGGATAGCGCCGACGACGTCTATGTGACGGGCAGCACTGCTTCGAGCGACTTTCCCCTGGTGAATCCTTACCAGGGTACCTATCCCGGATCAT
>Ga0302326_10005486_pt1 | contig 28900 bp, 24 predicted proteins | sample Palsa_T0_3_FD_202264 | JGI IMG/M metagenome (GOLD analysis project Ga0302326, IMG submission 202264) | Peat permafrost microbial communities from Stordalen Mire near Abisko, Sweden - Palsa_T0_3 | ecosystem: Environmental > Terrestrial > Soil > Palsa > Peat permafrost | place: Sweden: Abisko... | reverse complement strand
CTGGCGCCGAAATCGAAATGATCGAATTGACCGCTCGGGTTGTATGTGTTGCTGCCCGTGCCGATAATGAAGGTGTCGTAGCCGCCTCCGCCATTGATAGTGCCGAGCACGATGCCGTTGCTGTTGTTGAAGGTGTCGCCGTTGCCGGCGGCTTCCCCCGTCGTGGCAAAATAGACATTGCCGTTGATCGTGCCCGTATTGGTCAAAGTTTCATTGTTGCTCATATGAACCGGGCCATAGATCGTGCCGGAATTGGTCAGCGTGTCGACTCCCGCAGTACCGGCAACGGTATTGAACTCGATCCCGCCGTGAATCGTGCCGTCATTGGTGACGGAATTGCCTGTGGTCGAGTCGGATATGGTGCCGAAAATGATGCCGTTCGAGATCGTGCCCGTATTGATCACCGAATTGGAGGACGATTCGATGTCAAGCTGGCCGTTCCAGATGCCGAAGTTCTGAACGATTACGCTGCACGTAGCGTCCACGCTCAGACTGCCGTGCACGGTTCCGGAATTTTCAATGGATGTGCCGGTACTTTCTGACAAGACTGAAATAGCAGCGTTTCCGCGTTCCGAAGATATCAACCCCGCGTTTTGGATCGACGTGTCACTCGAACTGCCTACCTGGATAGTGTCGATGGCACCGTCGTTAACAAGCGTAAGCCCCGTGGACCCATATGCTACAACCCCGGCGACAATGTAGCCCGAGATATGTCCACCGTTCCTGACGATGTCATCGGCTCCTGTCACCTCCAATCCAATCCCCAGTCCAAACAAGTCGCCCTTGACGCCGATATCGACCCATTGATCATAGCTATTGATTGCGACACCTGCTCCGCTTTCAGGATCGCTGTTATCGACGCTGCCATTTACCCGGATGATTTGGTCATTGGCCGACGCGTAAATGCCAAAGTTAGTACCGTCCACGGATCCGTTGACGATAACGGTGGTAGCCGCTCCGTCCGCATCTATTCCGTTGTAGCCGCCATTCACGGAGCCGTCCACGAGGATGGTGTCGCCGTCATCTACGGAGGATATGCCATCGCCTTTCGCCGCATCCACTTCGCCGTTCACGGTAATGGTCGATCCACCCAAACTGGTGGTGTCGGCAACTCCGGAACCGTCCGCGCTATAAACCGTTCCGTCGAGCGTTGCGATTTCGTTCGCAGCCTGCAAGACGAGGCCGGCGCTGTTGGCTCCCAACGCGACGAGCGAACCCGTGCTTGCCAGAAAGAGCGTGTCATTGGCGCCGGTCATGTCGAAGGCGTCGGTGGCGTCAGCGTCCGTTTGTATGGTCGTGTCGATGTAAGTGTCGGTCATGAATCTTACTCCTGATTTCAGCATTGCGAGATCGGAGCGTGGCAGTTGGCAGATCAGTGCAAGCCGCCGCCCCCGAAGGCTTGCCCTGCTATCCCAAACCCATAGCCTTGCCGAAGCCCACGTTAGAGTCTAGGACTCAGCGCCACTCGGCTAGGACTCGGTGACACTTCAATCAGGCGGGTTTCCTGGAAAAACCTTCTCCAGGGCTTCGACAGTCGAGGCTGGCGATGGCAGTCGACGCGAACGGAACGCCCCCCGTCGGAGTTACACGGGGGGTGGATGGCTGCAGCATGAGCAGCAAAATCACGGGCCGAAGGTTCGCCGCAATCCGGTGGAGGCCATGCAAGATAACGCAGCCGGTCGTCCGAGAAATCCGGATGCTTTTTCAACAGCCTGTTAATGGCGCATCGCCTTGCGCCACAAGCTCACAGCGATCTCGATGAAATATGGAACTACGTTGCGCGCGAGGCTAGCAGCGTCGGGATCGCCGACAATTTGGTCGATTCCATTATGAACCGGATTCTACTGTTGGCGAGTTTTCCTCACCTCGGACGCGGTCGCGATGATTTAAGATCCGGTCTTCGGAGCTATCCCGCCGGTCGATATGTGATCATCTATCGAATCGAACGCGAAGATGCGTTGATTCTTCGCGTATTGCACGGTCGCCGCGACATCGACGAGCTTCTCGGCGGCTAGCGAATGGCCGCCGATTTTGTCGGCACCGCCCATCACTCCGCGGCCGCTCCTCTCTCCTGCTGATCGCGCAAAGCACGCAGCAATGTCGTGACCGCGTTGCGCAACGCTTCGTCCTCGAGTTCGAGGAAATTCCGCACCAGTTCGATCGCGGCGCGGTTATGGCCGCCATGGGGCAGGGGAGATGCCGGCTTCGCGCCGTTATAGCCCTCGAAGAAATAGGACACGTCGACGGTCAGCGCACCCGCAACTTCGAAGAGACGGCCTGCGCTGATGCGGTTGGCGCCCGTTTCGTATTTCTGGATCTGCTGATAGGAAATTTCCAGGTTCCGACCCAAATCCTCCTGGGTCAGGCCCATCTCGGCCCGCCTATGGCGTATGCGCTCGCCCACGTGCCGATCGACCCCGGATCCGACCAAAGGTTTCGGCGCAGTCCGTCTCATGCCGGTCCCCATAGGCGTATTTCCAGGAGGTCTTACGCTTGCCGGTTGTGCGGCGGATCACCCGGAAGCGCAGTTATTTACGAAGCCGGTAACTCAATCTATGGTTGTGTTCTGTCAAGCCTCAGTAATGTCTGGTTTTTCAGCCAATTGCGGTGACGGGCGCGGCGCTACGGGACTGGACCGCGCTTTGCACAGGATGGCATAAGGTGGGCTCAGTTGGGGTCCGCGGATTGCGGCCTGTTCCCGGAAGCGGAAGATCATATGTCCCTGAAAGAATTGTGGAAGCTGCCACCGGCGGTAGGTCGAGCGTTTCGACCGGCCGTCATCGTCGGTGTCCTGGGCGTGGCCTTCCTGGGCGGCTGCTCGTTGTTCGACAAGAGCGCCGACGAGGACAAGGACGCGCAATACGTGGAGCGTCCCGTCGAGCAAATCTACAACGACGCCTGGACGCAGATCAACGAAAACAACTGGCTTCAGGCGGCCAAGCAGTTCGACGAGGTCGAGCGCCAGCATCCTTATTCGGTCTGGGCGCGGCGCGCGATGCTCATGAGCGCGTTCTGCTACTACCAGGCCAACAAATACACCGACGCAATCAGCAACGCGGACGAATACATTCAGCTTCATCCGGGCAGCCATGAAGTGGCCTACGCGTTCTATCTGAAGGCGATGTCGCTCTATGAGCAGATCACCGACATCGGCCGCGACCAGAGCAACACGGAACAGGCTTTAACCGCGCTGCAGGACGTCGTGCAGCGCTTTCCCGACACGGAATATGCGCGCGATGCGAGTCTGAAGGTCGATCTCACCCTCGACCATCTGGCCGGCAAGGAAATGTCGGTCGGCCGCTATTATCTGACGCGGCGCGAATATATCGGCGCGATCAATCGATTCCGGGTCGTCGTCGAGCGCTATCAGAAGACGTCGCAGATTGCGGAGGCGCTCGAGCGCCTGACGGAAGCGTATTATGCGCTGGGTATCTATGACGAAGCCCAGACGGCCGCGGCCGTGCTCGGCGCCAATTATCCCGGCAGCCCGTGGTACCAGGATTCCTACGACCTGCTGAAGAGCCACGATCTGAAGCCCAATGAGAACAAGGGTTCCTGGATCAGCCGGGCGTTCTCGAGCCCGCTTTAGCGCGCTGCCCATGCTCGCGACGCTCAAGGTCCGCGATCTGGTTCTCATCGAGGACATCACGCTCGATTTCGCGGGCGGGCTCAACGTGCTTACCGGCGAAACGGGAGCGGGAAAGTCTATTCTTCTGGACGCGCTGGGATTGGCCGCCGGTGCGCGGGCCGGCGCAAGGTCGAGCGTGCGCAGCGGCGCACAGCAGGGTTCGTCCGTCGCGATTTTCGAACCCGCGCCGGATCATGCCGCACGCGCGCTCATTTCGAAGAACGGTCTTCCCTCCGAATCCGAGATCATTCTGCGCCGTACGATCGCGGCCGATGGCCGCACGCGCGCCTTCGTCAACGACGAACCGGTGGGAGTGGCATTGCTGCGCGATCTCGGATCGCTGATCGTGGAAATCCACGGGCAGGCCGACGATCGCGGATTGTTCGATTCCGCCACACATCGCCGGCTGCTGGATGCGTTCGGCGGCAACGACGCTCTTGCCATCCAGACGAGCGAGCGTTTCGGGGAACTCGACCGCAAGCGCAACGAAGCGGCTGCGCTGAAGCGCGCGGCCGATGCCAACGCGGCCGACGCCGATTATCTGCGCCATGCGGTGGAAGAACTCTCGAAACTCGGTGCGGAGGCCGGCGAGGAAGCTCGCCTCGCCGCCGAACGGGCCCTGCTGATGAACGCGGGCCGTATCGCGGAGGAGATTTCCGAGGCTATCGAATCGCTGGCGGGCGACAAGCGCGCCGAAGCCTCGTTGGCCGCGGCTCTCAAGCGTCTCGCGCGCCTTAATGAGGAAGCGCGCAAGCGTGTGACCGGCGCGGAAGCCGCATTGGAGCAAGCTTTTGCGCTTACCGAAGACGCGCGTCGCGACCTCGAATCCTTGCTGTCCCAGCTGGAGGCCAATCCGGTCGAGCTCGAGCGCCGGGAAGAGCGCTTCCATGCCTTGCGCGATGCCGCACGCAAATATGGCGTGCCGACGGACGAGCTGCCGCGCACGCTATCGGAATTCGAAGCGAAGCTCGCTGCCATCGAGTCGAGCGAGGAGAGGCTGAAGGCGGCGGATGCGGACGTGGCTCTCGCCCGCGATCTTTATCTGCAGGCGGCGCGAAAGCTTTCCGCCGCGCGCAAGGCCGCGGCGCAGAAGCTCGAAAAGACGGTCGCGGGCGAGCTTGCGCCTCTCAAGCTCGGCCATGCGCGCTTTCGCGTGGCATTCGAAGAGATCGGCGACGAGGGCAGCGCGACCGGCCTCGAAAAGGCGAGTTTCGAAGTGGCGACAATCGAAGGCGCCGCGTTCGGCCCGCTGGCAAAGATCGCATCGGGCGGCGAGCTTGCGCGGTTTTCGCTCGCCTTCAAGGTGGCCCTTGCCGGCGCCAGCCCTCCCGCGGCTCTGGTGTTCGACGAAGTCGATCGGGGCGTGGGCGGCGCGGTCGCGGACGCAGTGGGCGAAAGGTTGCAACGTCTCGCGCGCACGACTCAAATCCTGCTTGTCACCCATTCGCCGCAGGTTGCCGCACGCGCGGAGCGCCATTTCCGCATCACGCGCAAGGCGGATCGCACGCGAGTCGAATTGCTCGACGACGAGGAGCGGGTCGAGGAAATCGCCCGCATGCTGTCTGGCGCCGCGGTCACGGAAGAGGCGCGCGCCGCGGCGCGGCGGCTTCTCGGCGAAGCCGCGCCCAAAAAACCCGCGAGGAAGCGGGCGTGAGCGCGAAGCCGGTCGAGAAGCTCACGCAGGCGGAAGCGAAGCGGGAGCTGGCGGCGCTCGCCGAAGAAATCGCGGGTCATGATCGCGCTTATTTCCAGGAGGATGCGCCGAAAGTATCGGACGCGGACTACGACGCGCTGCGTCGCCGCAATAGTGCGATCGAGGCGCGCTTTCCCAATCTCGCGCGTCCCGACAGCCCCAGCCAGCGCGTCGGCACCAAACCCAGCGCCAAATTCGCCAAGGTAGTTCATGCGCGAGCCATGCTGTCGCTCGACAATGCGTTTCATGACGAAGACGTCGCCGACTTCGTCGCACGGGTGCGCCGCTTCCTCGGCCTCAAGGAAGACGACGAACTGACCATCACGGCCGAGCCCAAGATCGACGGGCTATCGGCATCGCTGCGCTATGAAGACAGTCTGTTTGTCCAGGGTGCGACACGCGGCGACGGCGTCGAAGGCGAGGACATCACGCCCAATCTGCGCACATTGAAGGATGTGCCACTGCGCCTGCATGGCCGCGCGCCAAAAATCATGGAAGTGCGGGGCGAGGTCTACATGACCCATGCCGATTTCGCGGCGCTCAACAAACGCCAGGAGAAGGACAGCAAACCGGTCTTCGCCAATCCGCGCAATTCGGCCGCGGGCTCCGTGCGCCAGCTCGATCCTGCGATCACCGCTTCGCGGCCGCTGCATTTCTTCGCCTATACCTGGGGCGAAGCGAGCGAGATGCCGGCCGATACGCAATGGGGCATGCTGCAGGCGTTCAAGGGCTGGGGATTTCGCGTCAATCCCCTGATCCGGAAATGCCGCACGGTCGACGACGTGCTCGCATTCTATCGCGATATCGAATTGAAGCGCGCAACGCTCGGCTACGACATCGACGGCGTCGTCTACAAGGTCGACCGGCTCGATCTGCAGGATCGTCTCGGTTTCGTTTCGCGAAGTCCTCGATGGGCCATCGCCCACAAATTCGCGGCCGAGCAGGCGGATACGATCCTGCAGGACATCGACATCCAGGTCGGCCGCACGGGCAAGCTCGCGCCGGTGGCCAAGCTCAAACCCGTCACGGTCGGCGGGGTCGTGGTGCAGAACGCGACCCTGCACAACGAAGACGAAATCGCACGCAAGGATGTGCGCATCGGCGACACGGTGGTGGTGCAGCGGGCGGGCGACGTGATCCCGCAAATCGTGCGCGTGATCCTGGAGAAGCGTCCGCGCGGCGCCAAGCCTTACGAGTTTCCCCACAAATGCCCGGCCTGCGGCAGCAGCGCCGTGCGCGAGATCGACGAGAAGACTGGCAAGACGGAAGTCGATCGCCGCTGCACCGGCGGCTTGATCTGCCCGGCGCAGGCGGTCGAGCGGCTGAAACACTTCGTGTCTCGCGATGCGTTCGACATCGAAGGGCTTGGCGGCACCTATATCGAGCTGTTTCACGAAAAAGGCCTGATCGAAGAACCGGCCGATATTTTCCGGCTGACTAAGAATCCCGCGCGCATCGGCAAAATCCTCAGCGAGCATCGCGCCGCGCTGAGCGCCGAGCGCCGCGCCAAGGAGGGCAAGGCTGAGCCGGTCAAATCCAAACGCGACGACGACAAGGAAGACAAGGTCGTCGAGAACCTCGTCGCCTCGATCGATGCGCGCCGCGCGATTTCGCTCGACCGCTTCATCAATGCGCTGGGCATCCGCCATGTGGGCGAGACGACGGCGAAATTGCTGGCGCGCAACTTTTCGACCATCGACGCCTTTGTGAGCGCGATGGAAGGCGAGCACGCCGTGGAAGAGCTCGATGCCATTGAAGGCGTGGGCGAAACCGTGGCGGAAGCGATCAAGGATTTCTTCGACGAGAGGCACAACCGCCGCGCGCTCGAGAATCTGCTGAAAGAAGTTAAGGTTCAGCGCGTCGCCGCTCCCAAGATTTCCGGTTCATCGGTGGCGGGCCAGACCATCGTCTTCACCGGCACGCTGGAGAAGATGACGCGTCCGGAAGCCAAGGCGCGCGCGGAATCTCTCGGCGCGAAGGTTGCAAGTTCCGTATCGAAGAAGACCGATCTGGTGGTCGCTGGCCCCGGCGCCGGCTCCAAGCTCGCCGAAGCCGAGAAACACGGCGTCAAGGTGATCGACGAAGACGCGTGGCTGAAATTGATCGATGGTGCGTGACCGCGCGCGCCGTCGTTACGTCATCTTCTTCTCGCAGCGCCAATCGGTCGTGTCGCCGACGGAACTGCACCAGACCCACTGAAGTTGCGGCCAGGACGGGATGTAGTGATAGGCGATGGAGCCGTCGCTGGCATTATAATGAAGCGTGGGACCATCGGGCAATGACGTCAGATAGGCGGGAACGAGCGCACCCAGACCGGGCGGGAACGAGCGATTCTGCTGATGGTACGTCTGGATCGCCACCATCACGCGATTGGCGTCGCGTCGCACATTGAGGCTGTAGGGGTCCTCGCCGAGCGGCCAGACCGTGCACGCCGGGAGCAGCGCGAGAAGCGTCAGAACACTCAGGCCACGCAAGATCGTCATGGGGTCACCCGCTCAGCGCTTTGGCGAGGATCGGCAGGCTGCGATCCATACAGTAATCCACGGCGGTGTGATCGTCCGGAAACTCTTCGTAGATGTGCGGCACGCCAAGCCGCTCGAGCGCTCGGTGGTAACGCCGCGCGCCATAGACGAGATTATACTGGTCGACATCGCCGCAATCGACATAGACGGCTTTGAGTTTCTTGAGCCCGGCGCCGTGGGTCTCGACCAACGTCAGCGGATCCCAGGCCATGAAATTTTTCCAACGCTCGGGAATGAGTTCGCAAGTCTCCGGATCGACCGGCAGCCGGATGCCGTAAGGGGCCGACGGATCGGGATCGTAGGTCGCGCACATCGCTAAAGTCATCAAATCGTGGATGTCGCTGTCCTTGGGCTTGGGTGCGGCCCAGAACGCGTCGATCCATTTGGAAATTGAACCGTCCTGTTTCGCGAGCGTGCGCAGCAGACGCGGGAACTCGCCCGCATAAGCGAGTTCGAAACCCACATCGCCCGAATGCGAGGCCGACGCGCTCCAGAAATCGGGATAGAGCAGCGAATGCACCATCGCGCCGTAACCGCCCGAGCTTTTGCCGAACACGCCGCGCTTGCCCGCGCCGCCGCAATGAAGTTTTTCTTCCACGAACGGCACCGCTTCCTTCAGCAGGAAATCGGCCCACGGCCCCACCGTCGCGCTGTTGATATATTGATTGCCGCCCAGCTTGGTGAAGCAATCGGGAAACGCCACGACTGACGGCGGCATCGCACCGCTTCCGATCAGACGGTCCAACCGCTCCGGCACGTTCTCGGCAAAGTTCTTCCAATTGGTGTGCGCCGGGCCGCCGGCGGTGAAACCCACAAGATCGACCAGCAGCGGCAGGCCGTTGGGCTTACCTCCCGCGGGAACATAGACGTCGACGATGCGCGCGCTCGGATCGCGCAACAGATTGCCCTTGAGCACATTGCTCTCGAGCGTCAGCCGATGCACCTGGCCTTGGGGGAAGGAAGATTCGCGTTTCATTTGTATCTTTCGTTGTTTCTAAATCTCAGCGGCGTTGGAGGCGTCCCCCTCACCCACATTTTCCCAATTTCATCTTCTGTGTGCTGCATACCCTCTCCCCCTTTGGGGGCGAGGGAAATGATGCGCTGCATTTCTCTTTCCCCTCTACCCCTTCGGGGGAGAGGGCAGCGTGAGGGGGGCTCTCCGTCTGCTCCGCTCACACCGCACGCGTCGCATGTTCGAGCCAGCCGCGCGTTTCGGTGTCGAGCAACGGCGACAATATCTCGCGCACGCGGGCATGATATTCATTGAGCCAGTCGCGCTCCTCCGCCGTGAGCAGCGTGGGCTCGACGAGTTCGAGATCGATGGGCGCCAAGGTGATAGTCTCGAAACGCATCATCTTGCGGTCGCCGCCTTTCACCGCTTCGTAGTCCGACACCACGATCAGGTTCTCGATGCGGATGCCGTATTCGTTTGCCTTGTAATAGCCGGGCTCGTTCGAGCAGATCATGCCCGGTTTGAGCGTCTGCAGGATCGGCCGCTTGGAGATGTTCTGCGGACCCTCATGCACGGAAAGATAGCTGCCGACGCCATGACCTGTCCCATGATCGTAATCGAGACCCGCATCCCATAGCGGCTTGCGCGCGAACGCGTCCAGCGCCGCACCGGTCGTGCCTTCTGGAAAGCGCACTGTCGCAAGCGCGATATGCCCCTTGAGCACGCGCGTGAAACGATCCTTCATTTCGGCGCTCGGCTCGCCCACGATCATCGTGCGGGTCACGTCCGTGGTGCCGTCGGGATATTGGCCGCCGGAATCGATCAGGAAGATTTCGTTCCGGTTGATCTTGCGATTGGTCGACCGCGACACGCGGTAATGCGGAATGGCCGCGTGGGGTGCTGCCCCCGAAATCGAATCGAAACTGAGATCGGACAGCGAGCCCGTCTGGCGGCGATAACCCTCCAATGCTTCCGCCGCTTCGATTTCCGTGAGATGTCCCTTCGGCGCCTCGCGCGCCACCCATGCAAGAAAGCGCGTCAAGGCGGCGCCGTCGCGGATATGCGCTTTGCGCATGCCCTCGATCTCGATTGGATTTTTGCAGGCCTTCGGCAATTGGCACGGATCGCTGCCGCGTTTCACTTTCGCGCCGGCCGCAGACAGGCGATCGAACAGTGCCGCCGCACCCATCGACGGATCGACAAGCACGGTCTTGCCCTTGAGCGCATCGAGTGCGGGCGGAAAATCCTTCGGCTCGTGCAGTCGCACGGCATTGCCCAGATGCTGCACCAGTTCGGGTGAGCTTTTGCGCGCGTCCATGAACAGATCCGTCGAGCCGTCGGCGTTCAGAATCGCAAAGGACAGCGCAAACGGCGTGTGAGGCACGTCGCCGCCGCGGATGTTGAGCAACCAGCAGATCGAATCCGGCAAGGTAATGACGGCCGCGTCGGCGCCGAGGCGCTTGACGTCTTCGGCGATGCGCGTGCGTTTTGACTCGGCGCTTTCTCCCGCCAGCGCGATGCCGTGCGGCACGGCCTTGGCGAGCGGCGGTCCCGGCTGATCGGTCCACACAGCATCGATGGGATTGGTCGAACAGGGGACGAGTTCCGCGCCTGCGCGTTCGGCTGCGATGCGCAAACCGTCGAGACCGGTAATCGTATGCAGCCACGGATCATAGCCGATGCGCGCACCTTTTGGCGCATTCGTCTCGATCCATCCGGCCAGCCCCTCCGCGATCAGATCGCGCGGATCTAACAACTTGGTATCCGTCTGCTGGCGCACCTGCAGGGTGTAGCGGCCGTCGACGAAGATCGCCGCCTTGTCCTTGAGGACTGCGGCCGCGCCTGCGGAGCCGGTGAAGGACGTGAGCCAGGCGAGGCGCTCGGCCTTTTTGGGCACATATTCGCCCTGGTGCTCGTCCGCGCGGGGGACGAGGAAACCGTCCAGTCCGCGTTTGGCGAGTTCGGCTCTGAGGGAGGCCAATCGGGGAGCCACGGTCGCGGCATCGGATTGGTCGTCGAAACTTTGGAAGGGGGTGTTTTTGTCCATGGCCCGACGTTAGCGCCGTGATCGCGGCCTCTCAAGCACCAGCGCGGACCAGGGGCCATCGCGCCTGATGTCCTTGAGGATAAGCCCGTGCGGTCGATAGAAGCCCAGCACAAGATTTTCCTGCCAGCGCAGCAGGCCGGAGAGAATGAGCGTGCCGCCGCGCACCACGCCGCGCGCAATGCCCGGTGCCAGATGGGTCAGCGGACCCGCCAGGATATTGGCGACGATCAGGTCGTAGGGTGCGCCGGCCGCCAGCACCGGATGGTCCATCCCGTCGGCAACGACAGCGCGGACGAGCGGGGATTCGCGATTTGCGACAGCGTTTTCGCGCGCAACCTCGATCGCGACCGGATCGATGTCCGAGGCAATGACACGCCTGCGCCACAGCTTGGCTGCGCCGATCGCGAGCAGGCCCGTGCCGCAGCCGAGATCGAGCACGCGAGAGTAGCGCCGGCGTTTCGCGAGATCGCTGAGCGTGGCGAGACACAGCGCGGTCGTTTCGTGATGCCCGGTGCCGAAGGCCATGCCTGCTTCGATGCGCATGGGAATGACCGCGTGCGGCACCTTGCCCGCATCGTGCGCGCCATAGACGAAGAAGCGTCCCGCACGCACGGGCGGCAGACCTTCCTGGCTCAGCTTGATCCAGTCGAGATCGGGCAACAGCGCCACATGCACGGCGCGACCTGCAAGTTTCTCGAGCAAATCGCCGTCCGGCAACTGCGCATACAGCGCTTCGACGGTCGCATCATCGCGGAAAGGTTCCTCGCTGACGAGCACGGCCTGCGGATGCGGCGGGGTCAGTTCGAGCAGGGCGGCGAGATCGGCGGCATCCGCTTTCGGCGCGATGATCGAGGCTTTCCAAAGGGGCGGAGCGTTCACGCCCGCGCCACGAAATTGTCGATCACCCGCTTGGTTCCCGCCTTGTCGAAATCGACGGTGAGTTTGTTGCCTTCGACATTGGCGACGCGGCCATAGCCGAATTTCTGGTGGAACACGCGGTCGCCGTTCTTGTACGCTGCCGACGACGGATCGCTGGTCTGCACCACATAGGCCTGTGCCTCGATGAGAGGAGCGCGCGCACGCTGCATGCCGCTGGCGCGATTGGCCTGCGCGCGACGCCAGCCGGGACTGTCATAGGTGCTGGAGAATCCCTTGTCGGCAGCATTGTCGCGGAAACCGACATAGCCGCCATAGAATCCCTCATCGACCACGGATTCGACGTGGTCTTCCGGAATCTCATTGATGAATCTCGAAGGCAGCGCGCTCTGCCAGCTGCCATGGATACGCCGGTTGGCGGCGAAACTGACGCGCGCGCGCTTCTTTGCCCGCGTGAGTCCCACATAGGCGAGACGGCGTTCCTCCTCGAGACCCGCGAGCCCGCTTTCGTCCATCGTGCGTTGCGACGGGAACAAGCCTTCTTCCCAGCCGGGCAAAAACACCGTGTCGAATTCGAGCCCCTTGGCGGCGTGAAGAGTCATCAGGTTGAGCCGGTCTTCGGTCTCGTTCTGCTCCAGCTCCATCACCAGAGAGACATGTTCGAGAAACGCCGCCAACGACTCGAATTGCTCCATGGAGCGCACGAGTTCCTTCAGATTGTCGAGTCGGCCGGGAGCGTCTGCCGATTTGTCGTTCTTGAGCATGTCGGTGTAGCCGGATTCGTCCAGCACGATTTCGGCAAGCTCCGTATGAGGAAGATGTCGCGCGGTCTCGCTCCAGCGCGCGAACATCGCGGCCAGCTCGCCCAGCGCCTTGCGCGCTTTGGGCGGCACTTCGTCGGTGTCGGATATTTCGTGCGCCGCCGCCAACAGCGGAATGCCGCGGGCACGCGCGAATTGGTGCAGCGCCTGAACGCTCGCATCGCCGATGCCGCGCTTGGGTCGGTTGACGATGCGCTCGAAGGCGAGGTCGTCGTCGCCTTGCGCGATCAGCCGCATATAGGCCATCGCGTCGCGGATTTCTGCCCGCTCGTAAAAGCGCGGACCGCCGATCACGCGATAGGGAATGCCCAGCGAGAGAAACCGGTCTTCGAATTCCCGCATCTGGAAGCTCGCGCGCACCAGCACCGCCATGTTGGCGTAAGGGTGCCCGTCGCGATGAAGCTGCTCGGCATCGGTCGCCACGGCGCGGGCTTCTTCTTCGGCGTCCCATACACCTTGAACCTTGATCTTCTCGCCCGTGTCGCCTTCGGTCCAAAGGGTCTTGCCGAGGCGGCCCTTGTTGGCGGCGATGAGGCCCGAAGCGGCGGCCAGGATCGCGGGTGTCGAGCGGTAATTGCGTTCGAGCCGGATCACCTTGGCGCCGGGGAAATCGCGCTCGAAGCGCAGGATGTTTTCCACTTCCGCGCCGCGCCAGGCATAGATCGACTGATCGTCGTCGCCCACCACGCAGATATTGCCCGCGGCGCCTGCCAAGAGCTTGAGCCACAGATACTGGACGACATTGGTGTCCTGATATTCGTCCACCAGCATATAGCGGAAGCGCTCGCGATATTCGGCGAGGATTTCCGGCTGCGTGCGCAGGATCGTCAGCGCGTCGAGCAGCAGATCGCCGAAATCGGCGGCGTTGAGCGACTTGAGCCGCTGCTGATAGGCGGCATAAAGCGCGCGGCCTTTTCCGAACGCAAAGCCCTGCGTTTCGCCTTCGGGAACATCGGCCGGCTGCAGCCCGCGATTTTTCCAGCCGTCGATGAAGGAGGCCAGCGTGCGCGCGGGCCAGCGCTTCTCGTCGATGTTCGCCGCTTCGAGGATCTGCTTCATCAGGCGCAGCTGATCGTCGGCGTCGAGAATGGTGAAGTTGGATTTGAGGCCCGCGAGCTCGGCGTTCCGGCGCAACATGCGCGCGCCGATCGAATGAAACGTGCCCAGCCACTGCATGCCTTCGACCACACCGCCGATCAGATTGCCGATGCGCTCCTTCATTTCGCGCGCGGCTTTGTTGGTGAAGGTTACGGCGAGCATCTGGCCGGGCCAGGCGCGGCGGGTGGCGAGGATGTGAGCAAGACGCGTGGTCAGCACACGGGTCTTGCCGGTGCCGGCGCCCGCGAGCACGAGAACGGGACCGTCGACCGTCATCACCGCCTCGCGCTGTTCGGCATTGAGCCCCGCCAGATAGAGCGGCTCGCGCGGAACCGGCGCCGCGCTCTCGTCGAACGCGGCGTCAAGGGGGTCAAGGAAGCGATTCGGTCCGGTCATGGGCTGATTGCCATCGCTTGCCACTTATTCACTACGTCGGCCAGCATGATTTGCCCGAACCAAGCGCGTTGGCCGCTTGCACGCCCGAGTTCGAACGAAATCTTGCAAAACATGCGCATTATTCGTATAATGCGCATTATGCAGGAGTTCTTCGATATGCCCTTGGACGAAACTGTCACCGTAAGTGCCGCGGAGTTTCATCGGAACATCGGACGCTATCAGGATATCGCTCTGACCAAGCCGGTCGCGATCACCAAGAACGGACGCGAGCGGACCGTTCTGCTGTCTGCCGAAGAATATCACCGCCTCAAGCGGCGCGACCGCCGCGTTATTGTGGCAAGCGATCTCACGGACGAAGAAATCGAAGCGATAGCGAATTCGAGGATGGATCCGAAATATGACCATCTCAACGAAGAGCTCAAAGACTGGAAGCCGTGAAACTTCCGGTGCCTTTTCCCGGAATGGTCATTCGCTATTCCTATTTGTGGCGGCATGAGCACGAAACAGGTCGAGAAGAGGGAAGTAAGGACAGACCTTGCGCGGTTGTTATGTCCCTGAGGAATGAAAGCGGCAGAGACGTCGTCCTCATCTTGCCGGTCACCCACACCCAACCGATGAACTTCGGCAACGCAATTGAAATTCCGATTGAAACAAAAAAACGATTGGGGTTGGACTCCAATCGGTCGTGGATAGTTATCACCGAAGCGAACGAGTTCATTTGGCCGGGTCCAGACTTGCGTCCCATTCCCGGTCGGGACGAATCGACGATCGCGTATGGCGCGCTGCCTCCGCGTTTTTTCACACATCTTGTGGAAAAATTTCTTGAACGCGTTCGACGCCAAAAAGCTGAGCGCGTAAAACGCAGCGAATAGGCCGGAAGCCTTTATTCCAGCCCGAGTTCCTTCAGTATTTCCGCGCGATCCGCATCGAGATCCGGTGCCGGGCCGCGCGTCGTCGGGTCGTCATAGGCGGACAGCTTGATCGGATTGCCCTGCATCTGGAGCGGGCCGAGATCGGGGTCGCGCGCCGTGACGATCATGTTGCGGGCTGCGACTTGCGGATTGACCATCACATCGGCCACGTCGTTGAGCGGCGCGCAGGGCACGCCTTCGTCTTCGAGGGGGCCCAGCCAGTCTTCCGAGTTGCGCGCGGCAAGCGCGGCTTCGATTTCGTGCTGCAGCGCCTGCCAATGCGCGACGCGATCGGGATTGGTGTGGAAGCGCGGATCGGCCGCGAGCTCGGGCCGGCCGAGAACCTTCATCACCCGCGCAAACAACAGATCGGTCCCGGCCGCGATCACGATATGGCCGTCCTTCGTGGCATAGGCCTGAAACGGCGCAATCGAAGGATGGCGGCTGCCCAGCGGTCCGGGCACGTCGCCTGTCGCGACATAGCGCGCGATCGCATTCTCCAGGATCGCGACCTGGCAATCGAGCATGGAGATGTCGACCTTCATGCCGCGGCCGGTTTTCGTGCGGTCGTAAAGCGCCGCCGAAATCCCGCCGAGCGCGAACAATCCGGCGGTCAGATCGCCGATCGACGAGCCCACGCGCGTGGGCGGGCTGCCGGGATGTCCTGTCAGGCTCATGATCCCGCCCATCGCCTGCACGACCATGTCGTAGGCGGGACGCTGCGCATAAGGCCCCGTATGGCCGAAGCCGGAAATGCCGGCATAGATCAGCCGCGGATAGCGCGCCTGCAAGGTCTCCCAGCTGAAGCCGAGCTTCTCCATCGTTCCGCCGCGGTAATTCTCGATCAGCACGTCGGCTCGTGCGAGCAGCGCATCGAAAATCTTGCGGTCGTCCGGCGCCTTCAGATCGAGCGCAATCGATTCCTTGCCCCGATTGATCGAGAGGAAATATCCCGATTTGGTCTTGCCCGATTTCGTCTTGAGGAACGGACCGACCATGCGGGAATCGTCGCCGTGGCGCGGCGGCTCGATCTTGATCACGCGCGCGCCGAGCTCCGCCATCAATAGTGAGCAATAAGGCCCGGCCAGCACACGCGTCAGATCGACGACGAGAATGTCGGAGAAGGGGCCTTTCGGCCTTGTGTCACTCATCGTCGGTCAATCGGTGCGCTTCGATATCGTGTTGCGCCTTTTCCTCGCGCGCCTTGGCGAGGTCGCGCGATTTTTTCGCAACGCCGTGCTTGGCGCGATTAGCCGCTGCTGCGGCTTCCTTTTCGCCGCGCGCCTTCGCCTTGCGCACACGCTTGAGATTGACGATATCAGCCATTGTCGCCTGAATTCCGTTCCAACGCGCAACGCTAGGACGCGCGCCGCGCCGCCGCAAGCGCGTGCAAACGGAGCGCGCTTGCGAGCGGACGAGGCCCCCGCGCGGCATCGATCGAGGCCACAAAGGCGGCGAGGCTCGATCCCGCGTTCTGCGCTTCCCGTTCGAGCACGGCCCAGAATTCCGGCTCGAGTGCCACGCTGGTGCGGTGACCGGCGATTGTGAAGGATCGTTTCCTGAGCGCGTTCAACGCGCATCACGCCTTGGGATGGATCATGTCCTCGGGGCGGACGAGGCGGTCGAATTCTTCGTTTGTCACAAAGCCCATACCGACCGCTTCCTCGCGCAAGGTGGTTCCGTTCTTGTGCGCCGTCTTGGCGACCTTGGCCGCATTGTCGTAGCCGATCTTGGGCGCCAACGCCGTCACCAGCATGAGAGAACGCTCCATCAGCGCCGTAATATGCGCGCGATTGGCGACGATCCCGTTCACGCAATGATCGGTGAAGCTCACACAAGCATCGCCGATCAGCCGGATCGACTGCAACAAATTGTAGATCACCACTGGCTTAAAGACGTTCAATTCGAAATTGCCCTGGCTGCCGGCAAAGGTGATGGCGACATTGTTGCCCATCACCTGCGCGCAGACCATGGTCAGCGCTTCGCACTGGGTCGGGTTCACTTTGCCCGGCATGATGGAAGAGCCCGGCTCGTTTTCCGGCAGGCTCAATTCTCCCAGACCCGAACGCGGGCCGGAACCCATCAGGCGGATGTCCTGCGCGATCTTGAACAGCGATGCCGCGAGCGTGTTGAGCGCGCCGGACATCTCCACCGACGCGTCATGCGCCGCGAGCGCTTCGAACTTGTTGGGCGCAGTGACGAAGGGCAGGCCGGTGAGCTTGGCCACCTCAGTGGCGAACCGTTCGGCGAATCCCGGCGGGCAATTGAGACCGGTGCCGACCGCCGTGCCGCCTTGGGCCAGCATGCAGAGCCGCGGCAGCGCGCCTTCGACCCGCGCAATGCCATAGGCGATCTGGGTCGCGTAGCCGGAAAATTCCTGGCCCAGGGTGACGGGTGTTGCGTCCTGCAGATGCGTGCGGCCGATCTTGATGATATCGGCGAATTTCTTCGCCTTCGCTTCGAGCCCGGCATGAAGATGATGCAGCCCCGGCAGCAGCACGCGATGGATTTCCATCACGGCCGCAATATGCATCGCAGTCGGAAAGCAGTCGTTGGAAGACTGGCTTCGGTTGACGTGGTCGTTGGGATGGACGGGCTTCTTGGAGCCCATCGTACCACCCAGCATCTCGATCGCGCGATTCGAGATCACTTCGTTGGCATTCATGTTCGATTGCGTGCCGGAGCCCGTCTGCCAGACGACCAGCGGAAAATTGTCGTCGAGCTTGCCCGTGATCACTTCTTCCGCGGCCGCCTCGATTGCCTTGGCCAGCGCGGGGTCGAGCTCGCCCAGCGCCACATTGGTGATCGCGGCAGCGCGCTTGACGACACCGAGCGCATGGACCACCGGCCGCGGCATCAGTTCGCCGCCGATCTTGAAATTCTGCAGCGAGCGCTGGGTTTGCGCGCCCCAATAGCGATCCGCCGGAACTTCGATGGCCCCGAACGTATCGGTTTCCGTGCGTGTCTTGGTCATCCTGGAGTTATTTCTTGCGGAAGGAGTCGAGGCTGACCACTTCGCCGGGGGCCGCGGCAGGTTTTTCGGCGTCGGCTTTTTCGGGCTCCGGCTTCGGTTTGTCCGGCGCGATCATGGGGGTGGGTTGCAAGGCGGTGTCTTCGCGCTTGATGCCGCCTTCCGTCTCGTCGGCTTCCTTGAACTGCAGACCGAACTGCACACCGGGATCGACGAAAGCGGTGAGCGCCGCGAACGGAATGGTCAGCGTGGCCGGCACCTTCTTGAACGACAAAGTCACCTCGAAGAAATCCTCCTTCACGTTCAGCCCCCAATATTGGTGCTGCAGGATGATCATCATCTCTTCGGGATATTGCTCAAGCAGGAATTCCGGAATTTCGACTCCGGGATAACGCGTCTTGAAGGTGATGCGGAAATGATGCGCACCGATCAGGCCCTGCTTCTCGACCCGCTTCAGCGCTTCGCGCACGACGCCCCTCAGCGCCGCGTCGGTGATTGCCTTGTAGCCGATAAAGTCTTTCGCCATGAGCTCCGAGCCCGGATCGCCAGAGACTAAGCGAGGCGCATTGCGAGTCAATGCGTGAGGGTTACGTGGAAGCTTCGCGCCGATAGTTGGAATCCACCCTCCCCTTGAGGGAGGGTCGAAAGCTTTCTTTGAGCGTCAGCGAAGAGAAGCTTTCGGGGCGGGGTATTGTTCATGCAGCACCCCTCCCCGAAAAATCCGCGCTACGCTCGAATTTTTCGACCCTCCCTCAAGGGAGGGTGGGAATTTCAGCGCGGCGCCTGTTCCAGTTCCCGCTAAACCAGCGTTTCCAGCGCGGCGGGTTCGTAGGCGACCAGCCGGTCGAATTGGCCCGCGTGCATTTTGTTGGCCCAGTCCGGGTTGGCGATCAATGCGCGGCCCACAGCCACGAGATCGAAATCGCCTCGCGCCAGCATTTCGAGCAGCCGCTCGATGCCGACTGGCTGCGCGCCTTTGCTGCGATAAGCGGTAATGAAATCCTCGTTGAGGCCCACCGAACCGACCGTGATGGTGGGCAGGCCGGAAATTTTCTTCGTCCAACCGGCGAGGTTCAAATCCGAGCCGGTGTCGGGGAACTCCGGTTCCCAGAACCGCCGCGTGGAACAATGGAACATATCCACGCCTGCGCGCGCGAGCGGCGCAAGAAAACGCTCGAGTTCATCGGGATCCTTCGCGAGCTTGGCCGTGAAATCCTGCTGCTTCCATTGCGAGAAGCGCAGCAGGATCGGAAATTCGGAACCTACCGCCGCGCGCACGGCCTCCACGATCTCGACCGCAAAACGCGTGCGCTTTTCGAGCGAACCGCCATATTGGTCGTCGCGCGCGTTGGTGCCTTCCCAGAAATACTGATCGATGACATAGCCGTGCGCGCCGTGAAGCTCGACGCCGTCGAAGCCGAGCGCCTTGGCGTAACCCGCGCTCTTCGCGAAGCCCGCGATCACGTCGTCGATGTCGCGCCGGGTCATCGGCTCGGCCACTTTCTTGTCCGGCTTGGCGAGGCCGGACGGGCTCATGCTGGGCGCTTCGGGATAAGGTCCCGTTCCCGGATGGCGCACGATGCCCTGGTGCCAGAGCTGCGGCATGATGTGGCCGCCTGCGTATTTTACCTCCTTGACGACACGCGCCCAGCCGGCGAGGGATGCCTCGCCGAAGAAGGCCGGCACATTGGCGTCGTTCGAGGCCGAGCGGTGCTCGGGCGAGGTGCCCTCCGTGAGGATCAGGCCCACTCCTCCTTCGGCCCGCCTGCGATAATAGGCGGCCACGTTTTCGCCCGGCGCCTGATTCGGCGATTTCGAGCGCGTCATGGGCGCCATGACCACGCGGTTGGGCAGAGTGAGGGATTTGAGCCGGAAAGGCTGAAACAAAACGTCGATGGCGGCCATGTTTTTCGTCTCGGGAATTGCGATTGCTGTGACGGGAGCATGGAGCGCGTGCTAATGACAAGCCGTCAGTTCGCCCCATGAACAACGCCACACCATCCGACGACGAGTCAGTCCTCCGGCCGCCCACGGCGCCGGCGTTGTTGCGCGTCTTCCGTCACCGCAATTACCGGCTGTTTTTTGTGGGCCAATTGGTCTCGCTGATGGGCACCTGGATGCAGTCCGTGGCCCAGGGTTGGCTCGTCTACACGCTCACCCATTCGCCGTTCCTGCTCGGGCTCACATCCTTCTGCGGGTTGGTGCCGGTGTTTTTCATGTCGGCTTTCGGCGGCACGATTTCCGACCGCGTCGACCGCAGGCGCATGCTGGTGGTCACCCAAAGCCTGTCGATGCTGCAGGCCGCGATCCTGGCCGGCCTCACGCTCGCCCATGTGGTGCAGGTATGGGAGGTGATCGTGCTGGCCGCGAGCATGGGGCTGATCAATTCCTTCGACGTGCCGACGCGTCAGGCCTTCACCATCGAGATGGTAGGTCGGGAGGATCTGCGCAACGCGATCGCGCTCAATTCGATGATGTTCAATCTCGCGCGCATCGTGGGTCCCGGCGCGGCGGGATTGCTGGTGGCGCTGGCAGGCGAAGGCGTGTGCTTTGCGTTGAACGCGATTTCCTACGGCGCAGTGCTGACGAGTCTGTTGCTGATGCATGTGGAACCGCGAATCATCCGCGAGCAGGGTCACCCCTTGCGCGAATTGCAGGCGGGATTCGTCTACGCGTGGAGCAAGCATGCGATCCGCGTCTCGCTGTTGCTGGTGGCCGTGTCGTCCTGTTTTGGCGCATCCTATCTGGCCCTGATGCCCGCTTTCGCGCGCGACGTTCTGCATGAGAATTCGGTGGGGCTCGGTCGTTTGATGGGATCGGTGGGTGTGGGTGCGCTCGGCGGCGCCTATGCGCTGTCGCGGCTGCACGAGCGACATCTGACATTGGCGCCGATATTGGCCGCAGGCGGTTTCGGGCTTGGCCTGATCCTGTTTGCGAATTCGCACATTCTTTATGTGTCAATGGCGCTGATATTGCCCACCTCGTTCTGCCTGATGCTGTTGGGCGGCACGACCAACACGATCATCCAGACGGTCTCCGACGATCATTTTCGCGGCCGCGTCGTCTCGTTTTATGCGATGGCGTTCATGGGCATGATGCCTTGGGGTGCGCTGCTGCTGGGCACGCTCGCCACCCATATCGGCATCGGTGAGGCGATCACCGTCGGAGGCTCCGTCTGCATCGTGGCCGCGATTGCCGCGTGGTTCGACAATGCGCGGCGCGCGGAAATCGCCAGCGCCGTGCCGGGGGAATAGGTGGCGAAACCGGTCGACATCTATGCAGGCCTCGAGCCTGCGCAACGCGAGGCCGCCTATGAAAGCTTCATCTGGCGCAACCTGAAGCGCAATTACGCGGGCCATTATGTTCACGGCATGCTGGGGCTGACGGGTTTCCGGCTCGTCAATGCGCCCACTTTCGTGCCCGCTTATCTGCATCTGTTGTCGGGCTCGGACGTGGCCGTGGGCATCGGCCTCGCGCTGCAGCAATTGGGCGGCGCGATTTCGGCAATGGTCGGCGCGGCGCATATCGAGCACCGCAAGCATGTGATTCCCGTATCGATGTTCCTCGGCACCATGATGCGGGTGCAGATTCTCGGCATGGCGCTGGTAGGCTATCTGCTCAGCGGCACGCCGCTTCTCGTAGCCGTGATCGTGTTCCTGTTTCTGCTGGGTCTTTTCTCGGGGCCGCAGGGTGTCGCGTTCCAGTTCCTGCTCGCGAAGATGATTCCCATCCGATTGCGCGGACGCCTGCAGGGCTGGCGCAACATGACAGGCGGTCTGATCGCGGCCGCACTCTCCTATCTGGCCGGCAAATATCTCGTGGGCCACAATGTGTGGGGCAACGGCTATTCGACGACGTTTCTCGCCGCCTTCGTGCTGACGAGCCTGGGTTTGACCGCGTTCCGGTTCCTCGTGAAGGAGCCCGAGCCCCCCACTTTGCGCACGCGCGTCAATATCCGCGAACGCGCGCGCGACGTGCCCGCGATGATGCGCGACAACCCCGCCTTCTTCTGGTTCATGGTCGCGCGCACTTTCGCGGTCGCCAACCGCGTCGCCTCGCCGTTTTACATCATCTATGCGAGCCGGACGGTTTCGATGTCCGGCGCCACCATCGGCGAACTCTCCTTCGCTTATCTTATGGCGGACACCGTGGCCAATCTCGTCTGGGGTTATCTGTCGGACAAATCGGGCTTCCGCTCGACATTCCTGGTGGCGCTGGTGCTGTGGATCGTTTCGACGGGCTTCTTGATGGGCGTGCACACCCTGCCGATGTTCATGCTCGCCTTCTTCGGCCTGGGTGCGGCCAATTCCGGCTACCAGATGAGCGCGCAGAACATCGTGTTCGAATTCGGCCACCGCGACGACATGGCGATGCGCCTCGCGCTCTCCAACACGGCGGAAAGCACGATGGCCGCAGCAGGCCCGTTCATCGGCGGCCTGATCGCGGCCTTCATCGGCTACCACGCGGTCTTCTGGGTCGCGATCGTCTGCGAAGCGATCGCGCTGGGCCTGCTGCTGACGCTGGTCGAAGAACCGCGCAAGAAACGCCTGGCGCTGGAAGCGGAACGCGCGGAGGCGCTTGGCGCCTCGTCGACGACGAGTTTGGCGGAACGGGAAGCGGAAGAAGGCGGGGCGGCGGGGAGGTGAGGTGACTAACAGCCGGTTGGACGATTCACTGAGATGGCGATGCTACTTGCGCCTGATGATCGGAACGCCTGCTCTCTTAATATCACGCAACCTAACCCAGTTTCCGGGACTCCGTTCGACCTTCCAATAGAACCAACCATTGACGGAGCGGCCATGCGCAGCCTTGCCGGCTCCGGACACCGACGAATACAACTCGCCCCGAACGCGAATTTGTCCGTTTCGCCTGACGAATGCCCTAGAGGTCTTGCCGTTTCGTTCACCCCTCAACTTGCCACCCTGCGGGAGCAAATATGTCAGCGCGCTGCGGTCGGACTTGTGTCGAGGTATTCGCGAAGTAGCGCTCCCCATTCGCTTATGCCCAATTAGAAGATTTGCTTCGTTCCTGAGCTTTGTACGGACAGCTTTTCCAAGTCTCCGTTTGAGATTTTCCGAACCGGACGGTTTACCGCCTACCTTGTTTCCCTTCGGTTTGGCAATTTGAAGAAGGAGGGATTCAATCTCCTTCATGTGTTTGCTATTGTTCGTCAGATAGATGGAAAAGTTGTCCCAATCGTTCTTGTGACGATCACGAAGATGCGCCTTCAGCCGACTGGTCAACTTGTTGGCGAGTCCAACGTAATAGAGCGTGCTCTTCCTATAGAGGGCGTAAACGCCCGATTGCCGTCCGATCAGATCGCGCACAATATCCGGATGCGATACGAGCAGTCTTCCGGAGACATGTTCAAGGTGCTGAAAAAGCAGGGCATCGTACCGTGCTCGGCGCGTCCTTCTTCTTTTCTTTGGCACGTCGCCCTCCCGTCGTTCGATTCGCAAGTGTCTTCGACTTATGGCACCGCGGCTTAGGCGCTCGCCTTCACCGTGTTCAGTTTGGCGAGTGCCCAAAAACCGAGAATGAAGAGTATTCCGCCGACGAAGCCAGCGACGGCAGACAAACCGACAACGATATCGAAGCGGCCTTCGGTTAAGGCGCCCACGAGACCGAAAAAGATCGCAAACGGGATGCCTAGTTGGACGACTGCCGTTGCAAGTGCCTGCAGGAACCCCAGATCGTGCCAAAGCAAGGGGGCATTCTTGATCTTCCGCGACCGGAGCAAGACTTCAATCACCAGTCCCAGCCAGCAGCCAACCAACAAAATAAGGATGTTGTTGGGATTGGAAAAATGGTGTGCCACCAGATAGCCTCCAATCGAGGTCGCGACTGTAATAATGCGATACGGAGCATAAGCTCGCAGCCACACCCAGGGTGGTTGACGCGGAAGGGGTTGCGGCGTTGTCGAGATTTTTGATCCGACCCGGCGACGGTAGAAAACACTAAGACCGGAACAGACCCCAGCGCCAACGATACTGTACGGAAAAATGAAGAGCGAACCTTGCGGTACTCCGGCCGACATTGGTAACGCCATGCTCAACGTCAATATAAGCCAGAATGCAAAAGACCGGAAAAGTGAAGACCAAACTGGCCGACTCGCCATGCGCATCAAGTCGCGTCGATAACGTTCTGCGGGAGTCATCAACTCTCCGCCGCTTCTCAGAGCAACGACATTGCCGCCAAAGGAGATGACGACGAATCCGAGCAGGACGATTGGAATTTGCCAAAGGCCCGGTCCAAGATAGACGCGACATGCCGACGCGACGACCGGCGGCATGACAAAGAGGATGACGCCTTCGATTCGCCGCTGGCGCGCAGATTTTTCGACGACTAGACGATCGGACAATTCGCGCTCCCAAACTCAAGCGACAGCACTGTGGACCAACTTATCATCTGGATGGGAGTCGCGCGAAAATCGAGAACGCTCGGCTCCTAGCGCGTTAGAGTTCGAAATCTGTCGAAAAATACCGGCACGAGGAATTAAGTGGGGGGCTTCTGTTGCCCGGCGCCCCCCGAGCCGCGCTTACCTATTAGGCAGCGAGGGCCATTTCATTATCGTTGGCACCTGTACGAATAGCCCGATAACGGCGGATACCATACCGAGCAAAAGGACAGCCTTTACACGTCCGTCGATCCTATTTCGCCCCCGCCGCAGGGATCAGAAGGCAGGTATCAGGAATCAGGTATCAAAAATCAGAAGGTCTTTTTTCTGATACCTGATCCCTGTCTTCTGATACCTGCCCCCCCTGATCCCTGGGGTGGAGGCGCCGGGTACCGCCCCCGGGTCCGGTCCGCTTATTACGCAGCCGTTTATTGCCGTAGCTGGTTGCCCAGCGGTCCCTATATAGGCCTTGAAAGATGAATAGAGAAGGTACCCGCCGGCGGCCCGCTTGGCGCTAGACTGGGGGCCGGAATCGGGCGAAATCGGAGCCATGCGCCAATATCACGACCTGATGGAGACGGTGCTCGCCCGCGGCGCGGAGAAGCGTGATCGCACGGGCACGGGTACGCTCTCCGTGTTCGGCCATCAGATGCGGTTCGATCTCGCCGACGAGTTTCCGCTCGTCACCACCAAGAAGCTGTTCGCCAAGGCGATCGTCTACGAGTTGCTCTGGTTCCTGAGGGGCGACACCAACATCGCGTATCTGAAGGAGCACGGCGTTTCCATCTGGGACGAGTGGGCGGATGCGGCCGGCGAGCTCGGGCCCGTCTATGGGCAGCAATGGCGCTCCTGGCCCGATGGACATGGCGGTACCATCGACCAGATCGCGAACCTCATCGCCGACATCAAGCGCAACCCCGATTCGCGCCGGCTGATCGTCACGGCGTGGAATCCGGCGGACGTGCCGAAGATGGCGCTCCCGCCTTGCCATTGCCTGTTCCAGTTTTATGTCGCGAACGGAAAGCTGTCGTGCCAGCTCTATCAGCGCTCGGCCGATATTTTTCTGGGTGTGCCGTTCAACATCGCGTCCTATGCGCTGCTCACTTTGATGGTGGCGCAGGTGACTGGCCTTCAGCCCGGCGAGTTCATCCACGCGCTGGGCGACGCGCATCTTTATCTCAATCATCTCGATCAGGCGCGCGAGCAGCTGACGCGCAAGCCCTATCCGCTGCCGCGCATGCGCCTCAATCCGGAGGTGAAGGATATTTTCGCGTTCCGCTACGAGGATTTCAAACTGGAGAATTATCAGGCGCACCCGCACATCAAGGCCGAAGTCGCCGTCTGAGTGCGGCATCGCGAAAGTTTGGCACGCGGAGGCACGGAGGACGCGGAGAAGTAAGGACCTACAGAGGCTGGCGGATTAATCGACGGAATTTGTCGCGCGCGTTCGCGCGCAAAAAATAAACTCTTGATCTATACGGAGTAATGGCTCGACTTCTCTTCTCCGTGTCCTCCGTGTCCTCCGTGTCCTCCGTGTCCTCCGTGTCCTCCGTGTCCTCCGCGCCTCCGCGTGCAACAGCGGAATGCGCCGCTGCACCGGCGCCGGCAGAACAAACAAAAACCCCGGGGGTGAGCTCGGGGTTTCTGCGCCGTTCCGACAACTCAGTAGAACAGGCCGTATTCGACTTCGATGATTTCGCCGGTGTTCTCGTCGATCAGGACGGCGTCGGGCCCATAGCGCACCCAGACGTAACCGTCCGGCGGCGCCAGAAGTCCGAAATTGAAGAAATTGCCGATCCAGTATTGCTGCGCCCAATAACCCTGCGGCAGGCGATCGCCATAACCCCAGCGATGATACACATATCCCGGCGGCCCATTGTAGTTGCCGTAGTGAAAGTGGTTCGGCGCGTCGATGTTTTTGTGAAACGACGAGACATCCACATGCACCGTCGTATGATCGACGACCGGACGGACGGTGCGATGGCGGACCGTGTGGTGCGTCACCATCGGCGTCGTGTGACTGCTCATTGGCGCGGTATGCTTGTCCATTCGGTCCGTGCCGCCCGACGGCGTGCCGTGATCGGCCGGGGGGCCGCCCGTCGCGCCATGGGGTGCGCTGTCGTGGTGCTCGTCCTGCGCCAAAAGGACCGTCGGCGCGGCCGTAGCGAGGCTGATGGCGAATATCGAAATCAACAGATTTTTCATGAGGGTCTCCTGGCGCGACTCCAAAACTCGCGAAAGTGAATTTGGTTCCCCGTTTACCATCAAATGAGTTGCCCTTATGGTCCCCCGCGTCGGGGAGGGCCGCATGGAATTGACCGTCAGGCGAGGCAGAGCGGGCGACGAGGATGCGATCCTTGGGCTGCTCTATGAGCTCGCGCAATATGAGAAGCTGACCGACAAATTCCGGCTGACCCGCGAAATCGTCACGCGCGATTTCCTGGGACCCGCGCCTGCATGTTGCAGCGCGCTTGCGCATCTTGGCGAGGAGGCCGTGGGGGTCATCACCTGGTTTCCTACCTATGCGAGCTTCAGCGCGATGCGCACGATCCATCTGGAGGATCTCTATCTGCAGCCTTCGCGGCGCGGCAAGGGACTTGGCAAAAAGATGTTCGCCTGGCTCGCGAAACATGCGCTGGCGACCGGTGCGGCCGGAATCAGCTGGTTCGTACTCGATTGGAACACGCCTTCCATCGACTTTTACGACAGCCTGCGCGCCGAGCCGTTGGAAGGCTGGCTGAGCTATCGGCTCGCCGGCGACGCGCTGGAAGATCTGGCGGATCAGGCGTGAGCGCGATCGTCTTCGTCGTTGCGATAGCCGAAAACGGCGTGATCGGCGACCGCGGAAAAATCCCGTGGCGCATCGCCGACGACATGCGACATTTCAAAGCCGTGACCATGGGCAAACCCTTCATCGTCGGCCGCAAGACCTGGGACAGTTTTCCCAAGAAGCCGCTGCCGGGCCGCACTAACATTGTGGTCACGCGGGATCGTGCGTTCGCTGCCGAAGGCGCTGTGGTCGTTCATTCGCTGGACGCAGCACTCGCGCACGCACAGTCGGAAAATCCGGCCGAGATCGTCATCGCAGGCGGCGCGGATATCTATGACGCACTGCGCGCGCGCGCGACGCGAATCCATCTGACGGAAGTGCATGCGGCGTTCGAAGGCGATTCGCGGCTCCCACCGTTCGAGCGCACGGAGTGGCGCGAAACCACCCGCGAAGACCACGCGACCCCCGAAGGCCTGCGCTACAGCTTCGTGACCTTGGAGCGTGTGACCTAAACCCCTTGCCAAAGCAGCGCGCCGCGCTAGCCTCGCGGCCCAACCCACAAAGAGGAAACGCTTCATGACTTTGCGCGAATTGGCGACCGGCCTCAAATTTCCCGAAGGTCCCGTGGCGATGGATGACGGCTCGGTGATCGTGGTGGAGATCGAGGCGGGCCGCATCACGCGCGTCAAGCCCGACGGCAAGACGCAGACGGTCGCCAAAACCGGCGGCGGACCGAACGGCCTCGCCATCGGCCCGGACGGCGCGCTCTATGTCTGCAACAACGGCGGGAATTTCGAATTCCACAAACGCCAGGGCCTGAACATCCCGGGTCACACGCCGGCCGCGCACAAAGGCGGCCGCATCGAGCGGGTGAACATTTCCACCGGCGCTGTCGAAACGCTCTACGAGTCCTGCGACGGCGAACGCCTGATCGCGCCTAACGACATCGTGTTCGACACGCAAGGCGGTTTCTGGTTCACCGACCACGCCTCGAACACCGCGCAGGCACGTTCCCATGGCGCGCTTTACTACGCGAAGGCGGACGGCTCGAAGATCGTGAAAGTTCTGCGCGAACTGACCACGCCGAACGGTGTCGGTCTCTCGCCGGACGGCATGACCGTCTATTACGCCGAGACGATGCCGGGGCGGTTGTGGTCGCTACCGCTCACGAAGCCGGGCAAGCCGGGCAAGGTGGAGGGGTTCACGCCGGGCGTGTTCGTGGGTGCGTTTCCGGGTCTTGCCTATTTCGATTCGCTGGGCGTGCAGGCCGATGGTGGAGTGTGTTGCGCCACCCTCCTCGCGGGCGGCATCACCACCTTCTGGCCGGGCACGAAAAAAGTGAAACACACGCCGCTTCCCGATCCGCTCGTCACAAATATTTGTTGGGGCGGGAAGAATATGAAGACGGCGTATATCACGGCGTCGGGCACGGGAAAGCTGATCGCCATGGCGTGGCCCAAAGCGGGACTGCGCCTGAATTACAACGCGTGATAGCCACATTGGGGGGAATACACCAATCGTTGCGAATATTTCTCCACCCGCCACTTGAGGGCGGGTCGAAAAATTCGCAGCGAAGCGAAGAATTTTTCGGGGCGGGGTGCTGCATCGACATTACCCCGCCCCGAAATTCTCTTTTCACTATCGCTCAAAGACAATTTCGACCCGCCCTCACGGGGCGGGTGAGTTTTGTTTCTAAGAGTCTGACTCATAATTTCCGGCAGATTGAGGCACGCGCCAATCTTCGCGACAAGAGTTTGACGTTTGCGATCATGACCCAAGCCAAGGCGCTCTCGACCGAAGCTTCGAAGTCCTTGGCGA